>CEOD01003247.1_pt1 | contig 12675 bp, 9 predicted proteins | sample 530341 | NCBI WGS metagenome assembly CEOD01 (sample SAMEA2619950, study PRJEB7988) | marine metagenome | isolation source: saline water (ENVO:00002010), including | reverse complement strand
ACCACTAGCACTGAAACTATGATTGTGATCTTGACTTATACCACTTGTAGTTGCAGATTTCTGTCCTCCACCATTTCCTTGTGGATTATCCATTGCATCGAAACTAGATCCAGCCTGTCCCCCGAAGGTATTCGCACCAAAGATATGACTATGATTTTGACTCTGATTGCCTGTAGTTCCACTAACTGAGATACTAACTGTGTCACTACCACTACCACTGAAACTATGAGTGTGATTATTGATAGTGTGAGAGTGAGATACAAGTGTAGCATCAGCACTACCACCAGTTCCACCAGGTGATAAACCAGGATATGAAGTATCTCCAGTACTATCAGAGGCACCAACAATAAATCTATCTCTTAAGTCTGGAACATTAGCACCAGTGATTGCTTGTAGTTCTGTGGTTTGTGCTGCTGCTCCATCACATAACTGATATTCTGAAGGAATAGTGGAAGATGCACCAGACCAAGCAACAATAGTACCTACGGGATCTGATGATCCTCCACCACCAGATGGTGCGTCAGTAAATTCTAAAGCATTTCCTGCAGAATTTACCTTTAACCATTTATCTGCAGTGAATGAAGATGGTGTATCTGTTAATCCAGTAAATGTAGATGATCCGCCACCACCACTAACTGCTGACCAAGATCCATCACCTCTTAAATATGTTGAAGAACTTGGTGTTCCTGTAGCAGAAATCTTACTTACGGTAACAGAATTATTTAAAATTTTATCAGTAGTGACAGAGTCTGCTGCTAGTGCTGCAGCATTGACAACACCATCATCAATAGACCAAGTAGCACCAGAGTTTGATACTGTTATATCTCCTTTATCGCCGTCAGAAAGAGTATTTCCACCACCACCGCCGCCACCAGCATTGGAAACCCAATCATAGTCTGAACCATTCCAACTAAGGACTTCCCCAGTAGAAGCAGTTGAAGTGTTTAAGTGATTATCAATGTCATTTTCAATATTAGCAGATCCAGAACTTCCCGCACTTCCAGTCGCATCCCAACTAACACCATTCCAGGTATATGTATTACCTGCAACTACATATTGGTCTCCATTTGAAGGAGAGTCTGGAAAATTAATAGCCATTTCTTAGGAGATACTCCGTCTTAGTATTTATGATCAAAGTCCAGCAGCATCAAGTCTTGCTTTCAGTGCTGCATTCTCTGCGGATAGTTCTTGAATTGATTTAATCATTGGTCCGATAAATTCAGTATATCCCATTGATAATACATCATTACCACCAGTTACCTTATGATCTACATACCCACCAAAATCAATTCCCATTTCATCAAGAACTTCTTTAACTTCTTGAGCAATAACACCATGATGATATCTATTACGTTTACGACTACCATCAATAGGATATTGTTTCCATTCATTAGTATCTGGATCTCTATCATAATATGCTTCCCTCCAGTCCCAGCGAAAATCAACAGGACGGATTGCCTTGATAAAATCTAATCCAAGAATAGTATCTCTAATATCGGCTTTATCTCTAGCATCAGAGCGATTGTTATAAGCACTAAATCCATGTACAGTGGTGCCGCTTCTTCCCAATATAACTTCATTATTACCTTGGGCAACGGCACCATATCCAAGACATGTAATCTCAGTGCGATTTCCACCAGCTGCTGTATTACCTGACCATGCTCCAACATAAGTAGACTGCTGGGCAAAATTTCCTGCGCCGTTACCTGCATTATATCCAAGACCAGTCATGGAAGAATTTCCAGCGACATTAGCATCCCGAAGACACAAATAACCAACAGCAGTATTGTAATCACCATCTGCGTTAGCATTCTGAAGGGCATATGCACCAATAGCAACATTTTGCTCTCCAGTTGTATTATCCTCTAATGCCACATATCCAATAGCAGTATTATAACTACCACCAGTGTTGTTGTAAAGTGCATTTACACCATTCGCAGTATTCTGCTCCCCTGTGTCCGTCTGGTTCATGGCAAATGAACCAAGGGCAGTATTACGATTGCCAGTTGTAGATGATCTCATAGTATAAGATCCAACAGCAGTATTATAATCTCCAGTATTACTACCAGCACTATTACTGCCTTCTAAAGCATAAGCACCTAAAGAAGTATTGTAATTCCAAACTTCTGAATCTGTACTATCAACAAAATATTGAGATCTATATCCTACTGCAGTGCCTCCTTGCTTAGCACGATTATAATATAATGCACCAAAACCAAGTCCAGTGTTTGCCTGTCCATCATCATTCTCATACCCAGATTCCTGACCAACAAATACATTATATCCGCCTGTTTTTAACTTATAACCCGAAAGATATCCTACAAGAGTGTTTCGCGAACCAGTAACTATTTGATCAGCCGCTGTGTAAGCTCCTAACAAAGTATTGTAACTGCCAGTTGTCAAATCCAGACCAGCAACATAACCCAAGGTTGTATTGTGTTCTCCACTAGTCATGTCTTGAAGAGAATAAGCACCAACCACAGTGTTTAGTGCGCCCGTATTACTAGATGGTGTAGCACTTCCTTCTCCTGCAGCAAATCCAATGAATGTATTATTACCTACTGATGCAGATGTACTGTCATTATAATTGGCTCCAGCAGCATATCCAACAGCAGTATTCCTTGAACTTGCTTTACTTTTATTAAGAGCACCACCACCTATAGCAACATTCTTTTCTGCAATAGTGTTCTGTCTTAGAGAGAAAGCACCCACAGAAGTATTGAATTGACCCTCAACAGTGGTCTGTTCCTGAGAGGCGTAACCAATAGCAGTATTTTCAGTACTTGCAGTACCTACACTAAGAGAAAAAGCACCTATAGAAGTGTTATATTTACCATTTGAATTTTTCAGAGCATTAAATCCTATAGCAGTATTGTCAATACTAGATGTAGATACTCCAAGAGCGAAACTACCCACCACAGTGTTCTGATAACCCCAGGTGCCATCTGTAATTTTTTCAAGAGCATCATAACCGATAGCAGTATTATTGTCACCTGATGCAAGTAGGTTCATACACTGCATTCCAACAGCAGTATTTTGACTGCCACTTGTAAGTTTCTCTAGTACTCCATAACCGATTGCAGTATTTCGGTTGCCAGTATTACCCGAACTATCAAGATTATTTGTATTATCAAACGCAAGAGCCCAGCTGCCGACAGAAGTATTAAAATTAGACCATGGTGTTGTCGTATCATTAACCCAACGCTGAGAATTATTACCTATAGCAACACCATTACTCCCAGAAAAATTGCGGTAAAGAGTAGAATTTCCAAGAGCAGTATTGTATGATCCAGAAGTTTGAAGACCACAACTATAAGCACCTATAGCAGCATTCCAAGACCCTATTATATTATCCCTTAATGAAAGGGCTCCAACAGCAGTATTATATTCTCCTGGAGAAGTTAAAGGACCGAATTCTACATCATCAAATTTACCATTACTCTGTAATGTTCTAAGTCCAAGAGCAGTATTAAAATTACCTCTATTGTAATAACCTGCATAATATCCTACAGCAGTAACACCTATAGAAGTACTTCCAATACCAGCTAAAGCAAGAGCACCTACACCAGTATTAGCAGTTCCACCAGTTCCAAATCCAAGAACATTATATCCAAATCCAGAATTATACTTACCATCTAACGGTACTGCACCACCAGGTTTTGCATAATAAAGCGCAGCGCGACCAACACCTGTATTAGTTGTATCATGAGTAGTTGTGCCAGGTAGATCAGATCCACCCATACCTACATTAATACCAGAAATGAGTGAACGAGTATCTGATGTAACACTTAAAATACCAGTTACATTAGCACCAGTAGAATTTGCTTCTACTCTAGTAGTTCCACCAAATGACAATACCTCTGAAGCAGAGGGTTGGGGTGTTGCATCAACCCACTGATCAGAAGTACCATCTTGATAGAAAACTTTAAGTCTTCCAGTATCACTTTCCCACCACATATCACCATCGGATGGTCCTGCTGGCGGATCATCTGATACAGTTACAGTAGAGTTTCCACCACCACCACTAGAAACTGCTCTCCAACTAGTACCCGTATATGTCCAAGTTACGTTATTAACTGTATAAGTATCTCCAGTTACTGGACCGTTTGGAAAATTAATTGCCATTTATTTAACTTGGTATATGTGATTGAACTTCATCATATCTTGAATCTACTGGTTGTTGATCAGGTTCAACAATTAGATTTCCTTCATCATCAGTCATGTCTAGAGATCTAACAGTATCATCTTGCCTCTCACCAACTACCATCCAGGAAATAGTATCTGTACAAGTATCATCTTGAGCGATGATTGTAATTTCATTTCCAGTTACTGATCCTTTAACGGAAGTCCAACCAGTTTCATTAGTAGTGAAACATTGTACATCTCTATTTAACAATACAAAAGTCCCTTCAGTCATTCCAACCTTTTGATCAATATTGACTGTAGAAATACCAGCAACTAATGTGGTCTTACCACGATAGATTAGATCCATCTGTGGACCCTCAATGAAAGAGTGTACCAAATGCTTAGTAGTAGAAATGCCAGCGATTGGATGAGGAATCTTAAATGATCCACCACTCTTACTTAAGGTTCCTGTAATTGTTACACCACCAGAAGTTGTCTCCAGTTTCTTAGATCCAGTATTTCCATAATATAATTCTGTAGCACCACCCCACCAACATGCAACACCACTAAAGGCATTTAAATATGGGCGAATAAAGATGTTACCCCAGGTTCCATTTGTATTCTGACCTGTAATCCAAAGGTTCGTATTTGGATCATTATTTTGAATATAAGTTGCTGCACTAGTAGGTCTATGGTGCATTTGGAGACCACTTGCAGTTGCACCAATCTGTAATGTGTTATCAGCTCCAGGAGTTGTGCAATCACCTATTACAATATTCTTACCATTATTGTCAAGGTTTCCACCGAGTTGTGGAGAAGTATCTCCAATAATACTTGTCGTAACACCAGTGAGGTTAGTATACGCTAAAGAACCATCGAATGATGTTGCAGTTGCAACGCCAGAAATACTTAAGTGATTTGAGAAAGTGGTTCCTGTAATTGTTACACCAACACCAAGAGTTTCAAATTTAGGATTTAAGATATTCTCTTGAGAAGCGGGGTGCCAAATTTTGGTTGCACCATTTGCTTGTGAAAGAATGGCATAGTAACCATCACATTGTACTGAGAAATCTTTAGTCGCACGGAAATCAAGGTGTCCACTAGGATGGGATGCATTCTGGAAAATAAATTGACCTGCATTAGTACCACGAATTTCTGCGTAATGCGCTCCGCTATTGTTACCAACGTAGAACTTCACATACGGATCAATTCCACCCAGAGAACTTGGTGTAAATTCTATACCAGCACCAGAAGTATCAAATTTGAGATTACCAAGTGTAGTGATACCAGATACATTCAAATCACGACTAACAATGGCATCCACTACATCTAGAGAACCAATATTATAGGCATCCGTTCCAGTTCCAACAATACCAGTAGATTCTCTGTTTACTAATTCTTTCCATCCAGCATGTGCAAAATATGCTCTTCCAGTTGAATGAACATGAGCAAATGCACCATGGTAAGTTGAAGATGAAGGTAGTTGACTTAGATTATCATAATAGAACGGAATAACATTGTCAGTTGAAGATGCTTTAATCTTACCACCGAAAGTACTAATACCAGATACATCTAGATCACCACTTGCATCAATATCATGAAGTATAGTATGTCCAGTTGTACTAATACCAGCAGGAGGTGCAGCGTAGATGTTATCTAGTCCAGATCCATCACCAATGAATGATGTTGCAGAAATAATTCCCGACGAATAAACACCATGAGTAGTAGTTTCAAATTTCTTGGAGTTGTCGTAGTAGAGATCTACAGCACCATTTTGTTTTGCAACTATTGCAGATTCATTAGTATTAACTCTAATTTGTATGTTTCCACCAGTAGAGTCTATATTTAAATTACCAGTTCCAACATCTCTAATGTAACTAGCATTATCAGCAGCATGATAAATTTCTAAGTCATTACCATTACCAAACAGAGCCTTCGCACCATCAACAATATTTACATTACCAGAGAATGTAGAAACGCTAGAGACATTTAGTGCTGCGGCATTAACATCTCCACTGAATGATGTTGCAGATACAATACCAGTAACAGTTACACCATACCCAGTAGTTTCAAATTTCTTATAGCTATTGTAATAAAGATCTACTGAACCATCTTCAGTAAATCTAGCAATATCCTCATTATTTGTTGTATTAAGAATTCTTAGTTGGTTAGTAAGGAGTCTTAATTCACCAGATCCCTGTTCAAGAATATAACTTGCACTTCCATCATGATAGATTTGTAAATCTTGTCCAGCACCAAACTTTAGTCTATCATCTGTAGAAGTTGTACTGTCACCAAATACAATATTTTTATCATTAACATCTAGGTCTCCACCCAACTGCGGTGTAGTGTCATTCAACAGATCACTATTACCGCCTCCGCCGCCGCCTCCGCCACCGCCAGGAGTGGCATCAACCCACTGTGAACTATTTCCATCATCATAGTATACTTTTAATCTACCTTCATCAGATTTCCACCATAACTTACCACTGAAAACTGAAGGAGGTGCGTTATCAGAAACAGTTACAATTCCAGTTACATTTGATCCATCACCATAGTATCCATTAGATGCAGTAATAGAAGCAGCAGCAGATACATTATTAGTAAATGTTCCATCGTATGCATTTACATTTCCACCCTGAACACTACCAACAAGATTACCTACAAAAGTACTTGCAGTTACTAGACCAACAACTTTTATACCTGTCGACTCAATTCCACGAACATCAATATGTGGTCTACCAATTAAACCTTCAGCATTATTGGCAGTGATTGCAGTGGTTGCTGTTCCTGCAACATCTCCAGTTAAATTACCATGGAAATCATTCGCAGTAACAATACCAGATTGAACATAAATTCCATATCCAGGATAAACTCTAATACCTGATCTTGCAGTTACAATACCAATAGAATCTACATTCTTTACATCTTCATAGGTAAGAGTTGCTGCAACAGAAATATTATTTGCAACAATATTATCAACAGTAATACTAGGAACACCTGATAGTCCAGTAGCATCACCAGATAAAGGACCAGTAAAGAGGGTTGCCCCCATCTCACCAGTTACAGTAGCACCATAACCAGTGGTTTCAAATTTCTTAGAGTTGTCGTAGTAAAGTTCTACTGCACCATTTGCTGTAAATGCTGCTAAGTTTTCAGTTCCTGATTGATTTCTAAATTTATGAGATTGCGATCGATAAACTAAAAGTCCACTAGTGTCAATAAGTCTACTATTACTTCCGTTGTAAAAAATCTGCAGGTCATCGTCATCACCAAAAGTTGCTTTCTGATTATCATCTAAATGAATCTCTGAAGCGGTTACAACACCAACATTAATATCAGGAATACCAGTTAGACCTTCAGCAACTGTTGCAATACCAGCAGTATGTGCATATCCAGATTGCTTGGATCCTGGTACATCAGTTAAAAATTCTCCACTACCATAAAATGCAGTTGCAGTTATAACTCCTGCAGCATTGATATGATTAAAATGTGAAGTTGCTAAGGTATTAATACCAGCTACATTACCAAAACCACCACCTCCTCCACCACCGCCACCAAGGGCAGTAGTATTGAAAGAAATAAGTTCAATAACATCACCTTCAAAACACGCGCTGTTTAAGATGACTAGATTTCCACTAGTAGCAACAAATTCACTAGCAGTTAATTTTACACCATTGACATATACATCAACAAAGTTTGTATTATAGGTAAAACTAAACTGAGTTTGTCCAGCAGTAGCAATATAAGTTACAGTATCTCTAACTGCAGGAAAAGATCCCCATTCAAGACCCACTCCCGTTGATTTTAAATATTGACCAGGAGCACCAGTAGACCCACCAACACTTAGAGGACCACCTAGAGTGGTAATACCAATAACATTAAGATTTCTAGTATTAATATCACCAGTAATCTGCCCACCAACACCTGTAACTTGAAGTTGAGGAACACTTAAGATTCCACTAATTCTAGCGTTTCCTATTACATCAAGAACTAACTTGTTCTCTGTAAAAGAACTAATACCAATATTCTGGTGTGTAACTCTACCGCTTCTAAACCTTGTCATTATTGATATTAATTAAGTGTTTCTAATATGCTTCCAATAAATTTTACATGATTAGGATTGCTCGCAGATAATTTAAGACTATCGCCAGGTTCAAGAACTAACTTACCAGCAGTTAGATTCATAGTATCATGACCTTGAATAGCCATACTCTTGACAACCTCAGTAGTAACAGCAATCCCTGCTCTTACTCTTACATGATCTAAAGATACAGTATGTGATACAGAATCAATATTAGTTGCTTGTGCAAGTAGAACAACACCACTGTATCCAACTGGTGCAGTATAAATCCCAACTGGTGCAGTTGGTGCAACAAATGTTACTGTTTGAAATACATTTAACGGTAATGCCATTTTATTGATCTCCTCCTAATGCTAGAATTAATGGCGTGACATTAGCAAACAAACTCTTGGAATAGAAATTACCAGAGATAGTTCCACTAATCTGATCGATCACAACACCCTCACCGATTCTAAAGTTACCACCTTGGTCAGTACTAGTGTAAATTACTAGACCACCAGATCGGTTGTCAACTTCATTTTCTTGAATTGGAACCCCACCACGGGAGGGGAGAGAACTAACAGGATCAGTTCCAGATCCAATATATTCAAATGAATGACTAGATGCTAAAATTCTACTTTGTCTATAGAAGGGAACTGTTGTACCAACACCAACACTGTAAGGTAGATTTTCATTAATTGTAATAGTACAAATACCTGAAGCAGCAACTGGTGATGAATTTTTTATAGAATAATAAGTAGGACTTAATTCTATGGTAGCTGTTGCTGTATTTATTCCAACATCAGGGGCAGAGAATTCAATAGTAGGAACAGTAGAATATCCTCTACCAGAAGATATAATTTCAATCTGATCTACTTTTTCACCAATTAGAGTTGCAGTAGCAGTTGCTCTCACACCCCACTCTACAGTGGGATCACTAATAGTAATGGTAGGTGGTGTAGTATACCCACTACCATAATTAGTCATTACAATTCTACCTACACTATTGTATAGATTATCAAAATAAACAACCTTTCCATCAAAAGGTCTTATATTATTAATTTGAACATTTCCACCATTAATGTAAGTATGAACATATCTATTTGGTCCAACATATACCGTGAAATTTTTACTGTCAACAACTTCACTGACCGAGAATACATTACCATTATTATCTGGGAATGTTGCTTGAGTTGCCGTTCCTACATTAATAGTAAATGTATCATTGGTTTTAGATTCGATTCCTAAAGTTTGACCAGCAGCAGGATCAGTAGAACGGGGATAAGGATGCTGAGTAGTGTTACCATCTTTAGTACATGTGAAAACTATAGATTCAGTATCCAATGAAAGAGTACTGCCACCAAGTCTAATACCATTAGTAGTGGAAGATTTGAAATGGTGTTCTGAGGTATCAACAGATTTTCCAACATTTACTTCAAACCAATGATTAACACTATCAACATTAGATACAACTAACCACTTATTAAATGAAGGATCTGACATTCTTGGATAAGAATGATCAGTCGCATGATTATCCTTAGCGCAAGTGAAAGTCAATGCACCTTGATCTATCTTGATGTAATCACCATTAGATAGTCCATTACCTACTACATTTATTCTCAAAATTCCAGTTGAAGGATTATATTCTGATGTGGTAGCAGTTCCTGTATTCGATGCAGTCAAACCATGATTTTGTACAGTCAGGGTCATTAAACCACTTTCTGGATCATATGTTGCATTAGTAGGTGTAAGTTCACTACCACCATTTACATTTACCGAATCATTTGCAGCAGATACAAATGTATGATCATAATTAAATGAACTACAGGTAAATCCAAGTCCAGATATAGTTACTCCCATACCAACACTAAATCCATGATCAGTGTAAGTAGTAATCGTTGTAAGACCTGTTATATTATCATAAACTGCATTACTAACAGACATCCTAGGAACTGATAGATCTATTTCAAATCTATCAGCATTTTCTTGTGCTGCTGTTGCAACATGCCCATTATACTGAAGAGGTCCTTTACCATCAGCAACTAATCCAAAATTACCAAAGGATGAATTTGAGTTAGTAATATCACACTGTCCACCAGTACCAGTGTAAACTGCGGTATCACTGTTAATAGTGAATAAGGATACAATCTGAGCATATCCTTCATTGGTAATAGAAGCACCAACACCATTCTGATTATATTGAGTATATGAATCAGTAACAAAACTCTTAAAAGGACCGATGGAATGATTACCATCGATCTTCATTCCAATGCTATTGGTAATGAAATTAGTGCAATTTAGAATATATGGTGACTGAGAACTATATTGAATTCTATCTGGATCGAATGCAACTACTGCCATTCCAGAATCCATAGTTCCTGTGAAAGACATGTCACTAAGAAGAACCCCAGGAGATACATGGAATAAATCTTGATCTGAATTTTGAGGTATAACAGTTACTTCTCTTAAACTATCTCCTACAATACTTATTTGCTCTGGAATCTTTACTGGATTTTGCTCTACATAAGTTCCAGCAGCAACTTTAATAATAGTTCCTGTTGATCCAACTCCGACTGCTCCTCTGATTGTTGCTTTTGCGTCGGCTGCTGTGAATCCTGTGTTTTCGTCGCTTCCATCTTTATTTACATACAGTACATTGGTGACCGCAGCACCACCGATCTTTACAACTTCCGTTCCAATACCTGGACGAGAACGCAGAGTGTATAGTTCTGCATCGTATGTATTAAGGGCTAATTCGCCCAATTGGAGATCTGATACTGCTGGTGCCTTTCCAGGAACCGCAGATCGTTTTATTCTAAACGGAGTCGCCATTTATAATGAGATCGGTATGTACCTAATAAAGCAGTATGTACTGCTGGTTTATTTATTCAACTAGCATTATTCCGTCTTTGGCGATAAGTATGCAAGTGCGTAGGAGCTTCTGGTTTTACCCAGTTTTTGATTTTATCATACTTCTCTTGGGAAAAGAATTCTTGATTCTTATACCATTCTTCCCAAGGACTATGAGATTTGTCTTGATTACAACTGTGACAAGCACACAAACAATTTTTGGTAAAATCAGTTCCGCCTTTAGCACGGGGTACAATGTGGTCTATTGTGAGTTTATGTTCAGATCCACAATAGGCACACTCCCAATCCCAGTTTTCTTTTATATCTCGCCTCCATAACCTTTTTGCCTCTGAATTACTTGTTGTCTGTAAGTTAAAAACATAAGCACTAGGAGAGTTATAGAGAATAGTCATAAACTATTGCAGGTTAAAATTATTTATCAAACACCCTGGTCTTTATGTTTCTGAAAGAATTCTTTTAATGAAGATGAAACATTTGGTGGTTCAGATTCTTTTATACCTTTCATTCTCATCCAATCATTACGCATAGCATTTAGACGCCAAGAAGACGCAAGACTATCTGCACCATTCCTAAGGAGTTCCATTTCTCTCAAAGAGAGTCTTTTCATTTTAGAATATTCTTGTTTCCAATTTGAATCGTCTACACCCATATTACTTTTTAGTTTTTTCTAAGTATAACACAGCATTTTTTAAAGAGTCAAGACTATAATCGAAAGATTTTAATGCTCGATTACAATTCTTACATACATCATTGACTAATTTAGTCTCAATAGTATTACAGATTCTACAGTTTCCTATAGTCTCTTCCTTAAAATAATAATTTTTAATTCTTTTCCTAGCACATTCTTTGCACTCGTAAGAATACGAAGATGGTAATTCTGGATTATTACTTCTAGACAAATAGAAATCTGTCAAAAGATTCTTTTGACCACCACAAGATCTACAGATCCTATCCTCCAGAAGAAGATTTTCAGTCTTTAACTGACGATCGATATCCATTTAAATTTTTATATCTAGGATTAGTCTCATTCTCATGTTGTATTAATTTTCCAAATTCAGAGCAACACTTAGACCATTTCGCTCTAAGATTTTTACATTCTTCAGTATTTCTTGTTTCCATATTATCAAACAATTCAAACCATTCATTCCAAAGTTTACTACACTCAGAACTCTTTACATTTAAATGTGGTTCCCTATACATTAGGAACCTACTTGGGTTGTGTGCCCCTGACTACACTACTATTTATTTTTCAGGTTTCCATTCCCACATACCTTTACATTCAATACCTTTTTTCATCATTCTTACAAGTGCTTCCTGTGCTGATTCCATTTGAAAAAATGTTGCTACCTTATCCTCTCCATTAAGAACATACCCAACACACCAAAACCCATGTACCAATGGGTCACGCATTCTAGACATAAAAAAGGGAGTCTCATGACTCCCCTATTATAGCATGATTGTTTTTAGCCAACAGGGTGATCTCTTAAAACCTCCCTACAAATCCGTTTACATGTCGCTTGATCATTATCACATTCAATCAAACAATCATAGTAATCGTTGATGACATCTGCTTCCTCCAATGATCGATCCAGAGTTGTATTTAAACGGCGGAAAGC
>CEOD01007138.1_pt1 | contig 12729 bp, 10 predicted proteins | sample 530341 | NCBI WGS metagenome assembly CEOD01 (sample SAMEA2619950, study PRJEB7988) | marine metagenome | isolation source: saline water (ENVO:00002010), including | reverse complement strand
CCCCGCGTTTTGCACGCTGAAGGTGTGCCAGCGATTCGCGGGTGTTGTGGCATCCCTTCGGGATGCGGGAAAGAAAGGGGATAACGTATAACTTTAAACGCTGAAGGCTGGCCTTTGAGTGCTGTCTTCTGACTCTGTACTGTGAGGCAGGATGACGTTTGCTAAAGCTGCACGCTACGAAAGAAACGCTGCCTTCTGACCTCTGATCTCTGACCTCTGATCTTTGATCTCTGATCTCTGACCTCTGACCTCTTATCTCTTATCTCTGGGAATCTCCGTAGTGTGAAGCTTTAGCGAACGTTTCGTCCAGGCGGATAGTAGATGCGGCCTGTGGCCCCGGATATGGGAGATAGCGCCCTTGGCGCGAATATAGGGATATCGGGAGATGGATTTTCATTCCTCTCGCTGTTTCCGGGATGCCGGAGGTATCCAAGCTCGTAGCCGGGGGTTGAGCGGAGCGGTTCCCCCGGAAAATTTGTCCCCCGCGTTTTGCACGCTGAAGGTGTGCCAGCGATTCGCGGGTGTAGTGGCATCCCTTCGGGATGCGGGAAAGAAAGGGGATAACGTTTAACTTTAAACGCTAAAGACTGGCCTTTGAGTGCTGTCTTCTGACTCTGTACTGTGGGGCAGGATGACGTTTGCTAAAGCTGCACGCTACGAAAGAAACGCTGTCTTCTGACTCTGTACTGTGAGGCAGGATGACGTTTGCTGAAGCTGCACGCTACGGAAGCAGCGGATCTCGATGCCTGATATCTATGCTGCCCGGCGATTTCCTCTTGGAGGGCGGTTTCGGGGTGGGGTTTCCTTTGCGGGTGCGGCGTCTAGGAATTCCACTTGATAGGCGTTTAACAGGATCCGTGAACGCCTTTCTCCTTCTTTTGATTCCCATTGATCCTGACGGAGTGCGCCCGACACCAATACGCGCGAGCCTTTCCGGATGAACTTCTGTAGATGATCCTGATTCCAAGCCTCTACCGGGATAAAGACGGTTTTCTCCCCCTGGTTACAGGCCAAGGTGAACTTTGAAAGATGCTGCTCTCCCACAGTCCGGGTTTCGATATCCGCCGTTAGATTTCCACTCATTACTGTCTGATTCATCGTACTTCCTTATTTTATGATAGGTCTTATTACGCTTTCAGCCCGAAAGCGTAAACAAATGTTCACATAAAAACGCAAAAGTCAAGCCTTCCCCTCTTTCGACCGTCGGGGCTGGCCGGTTGGGCCCCCCCGGGGATCAGTAGGTTCGGGCGCCGAACAGGGCGGAGCCCACGCGGATCAATGTACTCCCCTCGGCCACGGCCTCGGGCCAATCGCCGCTCATACCCATCGAAAGTTCATCCAAAGCGAGCCCTGATGCCCTGCGCATGTCATCGGCCAACTCCCGCAAGCGCGCAAAGGCAGGCCGCGCCGTTTCCTTGCCCCCTTCGAGGGGCGCGATAGTCATCAGACCTTCGATCTGCAGATGGCTACAGCCACACAGCGCTTCGAAGTTGCGGTCGAACCCTTCCTCCAAAAAGCCGAATTTCCCGGGATCCGCGCCAGTGTTGACCTGAATGAGGCAACGGAGAACTTTTCCCCGCTCTCCCACGATCCGGTCCAGCCGTCGCGCGAGTTTCAGTGAATCGACGGATTGAATTCGGTCAAAGATCTCTACTGCCTGGGCGGCTTTGTTCGACTGCAAGTGTCCGATCAATTCCCAGGTGATCTCCTTCTCCGCAACTTGCTCTCTTTTTTCGGCCGCTTCCTGCACCCGGTTTTCGCCAACCGCGGACAACCCCGCTCTCCCGCAAAAATCAACTGCGTCGAACGGGTGATTTTTGGTGACGGGTAATATCCGAATTTCGTCTGATTTTCGGCCCGATTGCTCCGCAAGAACCGTCAACTGCTCCTGTAAAAGAGAAAAATTCTTAAAAAATTCATTGTCACTTATCATAGCACCGATCAAATATTAGTTAAGCTTTTCAACCCCTACTCTAATACCCCAGAATACGCATCATGCACATTGAGAACTTCAAGATCTTTTCAGATTTGGTCGAAAGCGAGAGTTTTTCACGAGCGGCAAAGCTAAATGGAATTACTCAATCGGCCGTCAGCCAACAGCTTCGCTCGATGGAACGGCATTTCAATGTGTTGATTGTCGACCGCAGTCAGAAGCAGTTCCGCCTGACCCAGGAGGGGCGCCGCCTTTACGATTCGTCGAAAGAGATCCTCCACCTCTACGAGCGCTTGGACTGTGAACTCCAGGAAATGCGCAAAGTCATCAGCGGGAACATCAAGCTCTCGACGATCTACAGCGTTGGGCTTCACGCTCTCCCCAAATACCTGACTAGTTTCATGCAGAAATTTCCATCGGTGAACGTCCACGTGGAGTACCGCCGATCGAACCATGTCTATGAGGACGTGCTCCACAACTCCGTTGATTTGGGAATTGTCGCCTTCCCCATAAAAAACCGCCAGCTCGAGATCACCCCTTTCAAGACAGATCAATTGGTAGTCGCCGTCTGCGCAAACCACCCATTGGCGGAGAAGGGTGAGGTCGAGATCAACGAATTGGAGGAATATGACTTTGTGGGTTTCGACAAAGACATCCCCACCCGCAAGGCCACGGACGATATTTTCCGGGAAGCGAAGGTAGAGATCGAACCGAAGATGGAGTTCGACAATATCGAGACCGTGAAACGGGCGGTTGAGATCCATGCCGGATTCGCCGTCCTGCCGGCCTCAACCGTCGAAGAGGAGGTGGAAAAGGGCCTGATTCGAGCACTTCATTTCAAGGGAAAGACCTTTAGCCGCCCCATCGCGATCATTCACCGAAAAGGTCGAGTGCTCACCCCGGCGATGAAGCAGTTTGTCGAATTGCTCACCGGGGTAAAAGTCCCACCAGAAGATGCAGCCCCCGCGACCAAGTCATCTTCGGCGACCAAGAGCGGCAATTGATTCCGAGAAGCCAGAGCCGGAGTCCGGGCCCCAGAGCTCAACGCTGAATCAACTAAATCGTTTTGCGGAATTGCCACCACTGCCCCGCCTGATCATTTTTGCGCATAAATGAATTGGGAGGTCCTATTTATACTCGCCCTGCTTGTCGGGGCGATTGTCAGCTTTATGCGGGAGAAGATTCCCGCCGACCTGACCGCACTGAGTGTCTTCGCCTTGATCGCGATCGTCGCGGCGCTGCTACCCAACTCCCGCCTTCCTTCGGTATCGGATTTATTGAGCGTGTTCTCCAACCCGGCACCTCTGACGATCGCTTCGATGTTTATCATCAGTGCTGGATTGGAGCGCTGTGGGGTCATCAACGCTCTCACGATTCTCCTCGAGAAAACCACCCGATATGGCTATCGGCGCTTTCTCCTCTTTCTGATCATCCCGGTAGGCTTGGTCTCGGCCTTTATTAACAATACGCCGGTGGTGGTGATTCTAATTCCAGTCATTATCTCGCTGAGCGGGAAAATGGGGATCCCCTCCTCCAAGCTACTCATTCCACTGAGCTACGCGTCTATTTTCGGAGGGACCTGTACACTTATGGGAACGAGTACGAATATCCTCGGTTCCTCCCTCCTCTCTTCTGCTGGATACGCCCCCTTCACCATGTTTGAGTTTGCGATTGTAGCGGCCCCGCTCGCAATCATCGGAACTCTCTACCTCACGATTTTTGGGAAATGGCTTCTGCCTCACCGTGAGAGTCTCGGCGCTCTCATCCCGGAAGAGGCTCGCAAAGAATATTTAGCCGAGGCGTTCGTCCGTGGGGACTCACCTCTGGTCGGTAAAAAGGTCGAAGAGACCCGCATTCTCAAGCAACCGGGAATCCGGCTGGTGGAACTGATCCGATCCGGCACCCCGGTTCCAGGCAACCTGCGAAAAGCTGAGTTGCGCGGTGGTGATCGAGTCGTCCTAGCCTGCCGTCCTTCTGGTATCGCCGAAGCCCGCGAGTTTGAAGGCATCATCCTGACCGCAGAGAAGGATGCCGATCTCGAACCGATCTCGGCACGCCAAGCCTCGATCGTCGAAGCCATGGTCGCTCCGAACTCCCCAGCGGCGGGAAAGACCATCGCCGAAATGAATTTCCGGCAACGCTTTCGCACGCTGATTCTCGCAGTCCACCGCGAGGGCCGAAATCTTCACGCCGATTTCCAAAAAACGGTCATCGTACCCGGAGACACCCTCCTCCTGCTCGGTCCCGACGAGTCACTGGAATCGCTCCGGCGCAGTGGGGATTTGGTTCTTTTGGACCAACCGGCCGTTCCAGCCGACACCCGTCGCCGCAAGGCCCCGATCGCAATCGGTGTCCTCGTCGGAGTGGTCGTTCTCGCGACCCTCAACCTCGCCCCCATTGCCATCTCTACGATTCTGGGTGTCACCATCCTCTTTCTCACGGGCTGCCTGACTCCCCGCGAAGGTTACTTGGCAGTGGAATGGAAGATCCTGATTCTCATCTATGGAATGCTCGGGTTGGGCATGGCGATGGAGTCCAGTGGTGCCACCCAATTATTTGCCGGCTTCACCCACAACATGGTCGAGAATCTCGTCGCCCCCTCGTGGCAACCGTTCGTTCTCCTCGCCGTGATCTACCTAGCCAGCAGCATCTTCACCGAGTTTCTCTCAAACAATGCGACAGTGGTCCTCATGGTCCCACTGGCCACCACCCTAGCTCTCAGTATTGGAGTCGATCCCAGGCCTTTCGCTATTGCCTGCTGCATCGGCTCTTCGGCCAGTTTCTCCACTCCAATTGGCTACCAAACCAATACGCTGGTGTACGGTGTTGGCGCGTATCGTTTCTCAGATTTCGTCAAGATCGGCCTCCCGCTGAATATTCTATACGCAATCGGTACGATCGCGTTGGTTCCGTTGATTTGGGGATTCTAATCCGCCTCCCCACGATCCCTGGGGTCAGGACAACACTGCATTCAGGCCGCGCGTACAGTTGGTTTCGAGCTCTCCGTCGGACAGCGTCTTCCGAGAACACAATCCCCCTACACTGAATCAGGTGAAATCCTGCGATCAATTCTAGAACGGATGCCGACCGGTATTCTCTTGATCAAAAGGAAGGAACGAGCGGGCAAGATAGACATGGATCGGCCCGTAACCTGGAACCCTCAGCGGGCTCCGCTCAAGCGGTACAGGGTGCCCGGAAAAACGCTACGACGATGAAGTCGTCTTGCGACGGCGGACAAAGACAACGCAGCCCATCGCCAACAAGCCAAATCCCAAAGCAAACTGGCTCGGCTCCGGGACAGCTACGATCTGGAAACCGGTGTATCCCGAGCGCCGATTGACCCCACCGGATGTGATCCGAAAACTCGACAAATCTACGTTCTCAAACAGAACGTAGTTCGACTCAGTTCCAGAGACCGTCGAAGTCGAAATCGTATAATCGCCGCTCCATGATTTCGTCGAAGCCGTCATAATGTACGTCGGGCTGACTGCGGTCCACCCTCCCTCACCATCCGGCGCGTTTAAGGTCGCTGGCATGTTGTATGGAGTGCTGGCCGCCGATCCCGCCGCACCGAAATACACATAAACATCGTAGAGCTCGTAAGAAACATTCTCCACCGTAAAGGACCGGCCGCGGCCGTTGCTGCTTTCCCCTCTACCGTAAGCCATCATCTTTGCATCCGGAAGAGTTACCGAACCATCCAACGCGGTGGAGTTCGAATAATTAAAAGAGGCTCCCGAGAGCTGAGCAGTTAACCCGTCAACTGTATCCCCATTGCTGTCTACCAGTCCGGTGAAAACAGGAGAAGAGCCTCCGGTATCCCACTTCAAGTTATTCCAATTCTCTGTCGAAACCACGCCCACAGAATCCGTCGGATCCAAGTCGTAGGTGGTGTTCGAAAAGTTGGCTATGTTGAAACCAATCGCAGTCTGAGCCATTACAGCAAGATGGGGGACGCACAACGCGAGCGCGCCGGATAGTGCTACGGTAGAAATCTTCATGGAGTATAAGGGGCTTGGGGGGTAGTTCGCAAATCCACGAACAGTGCGAGGAGCTAAACTCCTACAATGGAAGAATGATAGCATAGTTCAACAATGCTAAAACCTTCTCAAAAAAACCTGATTGAACCTATTAATAACCGCCCGCTGTCCGAGTTCGTCCGAGGAAAACGGTCAGACCGTATCAGAATCCGACACCTTCTCCGGTCTCGATGCGGGCGGAAAATTCCGTCCGAAATTTCCTCACGATGAATCGACGGGACGGAGGCACCGCCCCAACGGCTCAACCGGGGAAACCGAAATAGTCGCGTGCGTTCTCGTAACAGACCCGGCGCACGAGCCCATCAATCAGCTCGGGATCGTTAGGAATCAATCCATCGTCCACATCTCTTCCGACCAAATTGCACAAGATCCGGCGGAAGTACTCATGCCGCGGGAAGGAGAGGAAGGAACGGGAATCGGTCAACATTCCGACGAAGCGAGAGAGCAAGCCCAAGTTGGACAAAGCGTTCATCTGCGCTTCCATCCCCTCGATCTGGTCATTGAACCACCAACCGGAGCCAAACTGAATCTTACCCGGAATCGTCCCATCCTGGAAATTGCCGATCATGGTCCCGAAAAGATAATTATCGTTCGGGTTCAAATTGTAGAGGATCGTGCGGGGCAGCTTCCCACGACTGTCCATCAGATCCAAGTGGCGACTCAACCGCTCGCCTTGTGGAAAATCTCCAATCGAATCGAATCCGGTATCAGCCCCAAGAGACTTGAAAAGGCGGGTGTTGTTATTCCGCATCGCGCCGAGGTGAAACTGACGAGTCCAACCTTTCTCAAAGTCCTTCTCACCCATCCAAATCATCAAATAGGTAGCCAAGCCTTCGGCCTCATCCTTCGTAGCGGCCTCTCCCCCACGAACCTTGTCAAAGATTGCGGAAGCCTGCTCGCTCGAAATTTCACGAGCGGGCAACTGGGAAAGACCATGGTCTGAGAGACGGGCCCCATTTGCGTGGAAGAATTCGTGGCGCTCGCCCAATGCACCGAGCAAGGCGTCCAAGGAATCAATCGATCGCCCAATTCGCTCGCTCAAAGCATCTACCCAAGGGTTAAACACATCCAAGCGGTCCGGGGACAACACCTTGTCGGGACGGAAGGTCGGAAAGACCCGTGTTGAATGCCCACTCTTGGCAATCTCCTCATGATACTCGAGAGAATCGGTTGGATCATCAGTAGTTCCCACTACCTCTACCTTAAACTTTGCCAGTATATTGGAGACGTCGTGCGTACCACTGGCGAGCTGATCGTTCGCCATCTCCCAAACAGCCTTCGCCGATTTCTCATTCAGGACGCCATCAAAACCGAAATACCGCTTCAACTCCAAATGGGTCCAGTGATAAAGCGGATTGCGAACCGTGTGCGGAACGGTCTTGGCAAAGGCCAAAAACTTGTCGTAGGGATCAGCGTCTCCGGTGCAGAACTCCTCGGCCACGCCGTTGCTACGCATCGCGCGCCATTTGTAGTGGTCTCCTTCGAGCCATGCTTCGAAGAGATTTCCAAATCTCCGGTTCTCGGCGATGTCTTTCGGCGGCAAGTGGCAGTGATAGTCGATGATTGGCAGCTCTTCTGCCACTTCATGAAAGAGGCGCTGGGCCGTTTTTCCACGGAGAAGAAAATCATCATTTAAAAATTCCATCCCAAAACCCTACACGAATTGGTTTTGAAATCCAACCGGATTTTGCATCGCGAGAGTCCAGCCCGACAGCGAAGGGACGAATTGGTTTCGGGCGTGGATCCCCTGCACAACCATACATCGATCGATCGGGAACTGCCCCGGAGATGCCTCCAGTATCTTCCAACAAGGTATAGGAAAACCCGCGACTGGGTCCCCTACTGCGTCCGCAGTCGGGCGGCACTCCGCTGTGCAACGATCATAGACCCGACAACCAACAACGCTCCTATTCCCATCAACAGGGTCACCCGCTCGCCCTCGATGAGGAGAAGCGATTCAACCATCCCGCAAAGAGGAATCATAAACCGATAGGTAGCGAGAAGGTGCACTGGGAATAAAGTTGAGAGCCAATTCCAAAGCGCAAAAGCGGACGCCGAGACAAAGGCGAGCCACAGGGTAATCCCGATGATCACCCCATCCCACAGGTCCAGCACCTGCGGCCAGGCTTGGTAGCCCAGAACCGCCAAAATCAGACCTCCCAAAAACAAGGACCAGCCTGTTCCGGCCCGAGACCCCATGGTCCGCCCCACAAACTGGTAGGCCACCAAACCCAAAGCGCCAAAGGCATTGGCAGCGAGAATGAGTACCGCCCCGATCCGGGGACTGCTCCCGGAATCTCCCGGCGAATAAATGGCCAAGGTCAGACCCACTGCTCCCACCCCCAATACAACCCATTGCCGAGTGGACGGCCGGGCGGTTTTAAGAAGAAAGGGAGCGAGTAGCATCCACCAGAAACTTCCCGAGGAGACCAACAAGGAGGCCAACGCACCTCCCGCAAGTGCGAGCCCCAGATAGAAACAAACATATTGGCCCACAGTCTGCGTGCCAGCCATAGCCAGAATCCAACGCTTCGGTGTCGCCCTCCATTCCGCAAACGGGCGGTCCGCCAGAACCAACAATAGCCCGCCGGCGACGATGAAGCGGACCCCGGCAAACAATGATCGCACCCCGAAATCGATTTCCACTCCACGCTCTTCCCAGTGAATGAAGGCCAATTTGATAAAGGGGAAGGCAGACCCCCACAAAACGGCACAGACCAGCACCCATATTGGTAACGGCACGCGCGCCACCCATGTACTCCGCTCGGAAGAATCGCTCATCGCGCAAAATTCCGGAACTTTCGCTCGGGAGCAAGCCTAGCGGGAATCTTTTCGGGAAAAGATCTCCAATGGCTCTACAAACGAAAATGGGAGGAAAATGACCTCACTGCGGCACCCTCCTCCGGAACAAGCCCACAAAATTCCCGACGGTCTGCCCGCTTGGACCGGAATGATCCAGGCCGAGTCCGTTCGGGTATAAAATTCAAAACGCTCTGGCAGGAGAGTGTGCTACCAGAGGAAGAGGAGCTGACCATCCGACGGATCGCCTTCGATCCGCCGGACGGACGCAAAATCCTATCGGCGGCGGCGGATGTAGAGAGCACCGAAGGCGGCAATGCCGAGGAGCAATCCGAACGCAGATGGTTCCGGTACAACATTCAAGACACCGGTTCCAGCGAACCAGTCGTCATTCTGGTAGGTCGCCCCACTGCTGGTCGAACCCCATGTTCCCGTTGATTGAGCCAAGCCATCGAAAAAGAGGCCTCCGATCGTTTCACTCACTCCCCCTGCCAAGGTAATCGTGGAGAAATTCCCCCCGAAACTGCCGAGATAGAGATTGGAGGTGTCAAAGATCGCATCGGTGATTCCGGTGGTGATCTCGAGAGCGGCCGTCGTGTCGACTGCCGATTGAGCAATCGTCACATCACCTGTTCCCAGTGCTCCGTCCTTCGATGCGTAAACAATACCGTCACTCACCGAAAGACCACCACTAAAGGTATTCACTCCAGCGGTACCATCGAATCGAACCAAACCTTTACCGGTCTTGTTGATTCCTCCGGTGCCCGTGACCAATTGCCTGAAATTCACACCGTCGAGCGAACCAGAATAGATCCGATGCACCATCACATCCACGCTACTGGCCAAGGCGACGTCTACTTGATAAGTTACACCCGAATTCGTGCCCCCAGTATTCTTGATGAGAATCGAGGCATTTCCCGAGGAGACTTCAAAAGTCAAAGTCGAGGTACCCGCCGTCGCAGAACGCAGCTCGACTCCTCGCCCGGTAGTCGGCCCGGTCGAGTCCCATCCACCAAGAGTTATATTGAAAATAGAACCGGCCCCAGAATTCTCGGTGGATAGGTACAAACTACCACCACTCGCATAAAAGGAGCTGTTGTCAAAATAAGCGATCTCATCCACTCCATTCGGAATTCCAATATCGGTCGAACCATCACTAGGATCTACCCATCCAGCACCATCCCCGTGGGCGGTCCAGGTGGTGTTATAGCCAGGTCCATCCCAGAGAGCCGATGCTCCGAAAGACTGACCGACTGCGAGTGATGCAACGACAATGGGGGTAATAATTTTCTTATTCATTCTTCGATAGGGTTCGTATTTTTGAGGGGTTGATCCGATCAATTAGCGAATTGGTTGAGGATACAACCGTGGGGGATTGTCCGGAGAATGCCTCCAGCCCGCCAGCTCACAAACTTTTCGCAAGTTTACTCGTAAACTTTAGGTTATTTTGCTCTAATCTGCAGTCGATCTGCACCGGTTCAAGGGCGCTTGGAGTAGGTTTCGGGAGCGACTTGCTCGTAGCTGGAGTCCTCACCTACCGCCATGCGGAACGCATCGAAAAGGAGGATCGAACGAGGTTCTGTTCCGGGCCACCCACCGTACCCGCGATACAGGCCGAACTTGAAAAAGGGTCCCCTGTCTTTTCCTTCATACCAGGTGGTCCCTTCATGATCGATGACGAGCTCCCCATTCTTATAGAGCTTCATCCAACCCCCATCTCCAGGGGCCTGCCAATCGACTTCCATGACCCAATCGGTCCACTGACCGCGGTCTTCCTCGATCGGTCCCAACTGAAATTGAGTCGCATCAGTGGTGTCACCTTCTCCTTGGTGGCGCAGCTTGAATCTCCACTGCCCTTTCGAAATGTAAAGGTGGGTTGGAGCTCCGCCATCTTCGGGGTACTCTTTACCGGTGCCCCAATCGTGCCACTGCGTTACGATCGTGAAAAAGGTATCAGCGTCGAAATCTTCTGGAACGTACATGCTCCAACCGTAGCGAGCTACACCGTACTCGGGAGATCGGGGACCTACCAATTCAGTCCGCTCTTTTCCGTGTACGAGATTGGCACTGTAGGAGTACTTCCCTTCGCGGACAGGTCCCTCCCCTTTTTTCACGATGGTCCGGTTCCCCCCTTCTTTGCTCGAGGCTTGCGAAAAATCGCCTGTTTCAAAATCCATCCAGCCGAAAAGCCCCGACGCAACGGCCAGCGCGTCACCGCTCAGGATTTCCTCCTGACCAGTGATCTGCTTTACCACAATATCGCAAAGCCCTGACGATGCACTGTAAAGCCAAACCCGGGCATATTTAGCCCCCTTGGGAGCCACCGTGGACACTTTGGCTACCTTGCCCTCTTTCACCCACTCTCGCTTACTGTCCAGCTTCACATCGGCATACTGGCTCGCCAAACGAGGCCGCCCACTCACAAACTCGACATAGAGAAATAGTCCTTTGTGCCCGGTCACTTCTGCGTTGAACGCATAGCGCACGCCCTCCTCGACGGGAACCCATTGCAGGATTCCCACACCCTTTCTCTTACTGCTGTCGGTCAGCTGGATACCTTCCGGTGTCTGCGTAATACGAGTATCGGCACCGTTTGGCGCTGGATAATATTCCCAGTCCACCGGAACTCCGTCCGCTCCGATCTCCGCCATGGTCGGATTCTGAATCAATCCGCCGTCCACCGCGGCACCCTCGTCAGTCCGTACAACCGTCGGGGCCGGGGCGAGATCTTCCACTGACAGTGAAATTTCTTCGATCTTTACCTGTGTCGTTCCTCCGTTCGGGCTGTAGAGCCAAAGTCTTGCCCACGCGGTGCCGGGAGGCGCGATCTCAGTCAATGTCGTGGTCCGGACCGAATCTCCACCACCCGTGACCCACACGCGCTTCTGTTTCAAAGCGAGACGGTCAATGTCTTTGGCCTTCCCCGGAATCTCTTCCAGGAAAAACAAATAGATGAAAAGTCCGCCTTCTCCCGAAGCGTCAACCGATACGGTGTACCGTTTTCCGGAAGCGACGGGTACCCATTGAGCAATCCCCAACCCTTTCGACTCACTCGAATCGACAATCCGCACTCCATTTTCCTCGACCTGAATCCCGTCACCGCCGGGATAGCCATCCCACTGGTCCGGCATTCCGTCCCCGCCAGTGTCCGTAAAGGTGGGGTTCTTCAGCGTGACCGACTCCCCTTCTGCCTTCGCAGCGTTCAGTGCTACCAACAGTGAGACAGCAAATAATGGAGAGATCCGGAGTATTTTTCTGAGGTAATGAATCATGGGCCACATCTGAGGGAAGGAAGAGAGCATCGTAAACGAAGGCATCAGTTTACCCGTAAGACAACCCGCAACGGCAAGCCAACGAATACAGCCAACGTTTGCTGAAGCATCGCGCTACATCATCCGAGCCGATCCATTCGAACGTTTGCTGAAGCTGCACGCTACAAGATCCGTGACACTTTAACTAACATTCAGTGGCGTCCAAGTAGCGCGCTACTTGGCCACAACGGAAGCTTCACACTTCACAACAATGGATGGCGAGCTCCCGTGGCGTGCAGCTTTAGCGAACGATCGCATAGAATGGCTCGACGGCAGTAGAGCGATGCTTCAGCTAGCGAAAATCGCGTCAGCCTCCCCTTTCGTGCTCTCTGTACTCTTCCGAGGAATTCATTCCCATTTTCAATTTTCTAATTCTCAGGAGCCCACGGGCAGGGCTGACGTTTGCTAAAGCTGCACGCTACAAGATGCGTGACACTTTAGCTAACATTCTGTGGCGTCCAAGTAGCGCGCTACTTGGACGCCACAGAATGTTAGCTAAAGTGTCACGCATCTTGTAGCGTGCAGCTTTAGCAAACGTTCGCATGGAATGGCTCGACGGCAGTAGCGCGATGCTTCAGCTAGCGACAATCGCGTCAGCCTCCCCTTCGTGCTCTCTGTACTCTTCCTAGGAATTCATTCCTATTTC
>CEOD01004000.1_pt1 | contig 12830 bp, 7 predicted proteins | sample 530341 | NCBI WGS metagenome assembly CEOD01 (sample SAMEA2619950, study PRJEB7988) | marine metagenome | isolation source: saline water (ENVO:00002010), including | reverse complement strand
GGTGGCTGTTGAGGAACCTGTAGTGGTTGCCCCACCAAAAAAAGAATCAAAACCAAAAAGTACTTGGGAATATAAAGATAGACAATATTATTTAGCAGGTGACGATTCACCAATTGTATTTATATTAAAATCAAAAGGATTTTTTTGGTTTGATGAAAAACAAGGATTTGAAAGAGAAATAAAATATACATTAAATCAAAAAACACCATTTGTAGATGAATTTAAAGGTGACGCAAGATTAGATCATATTATTTTTAGAGATGGTGTATTAAATGTTCCAAAAGAAAAAGTTGTTTTACAACAAATTTTATCTTTATATCATCCTGATAAAGATCATTTATATTATGAAGCTGATAATGAAAAAGCTGCACAAGATGATCTTGAAATTTTAAATCTTGAATTTGAAGCAATACAAGCAGCTATGCAAATTGATATAGATCATGCAGAAGCTATTGTAAGAACAGAAAGAGGTTCACAAATTTCAAAAATGAGTTCAAAAGAAATAAAAAGAGATTTATTCCTTATGGCTAGACAGGATCCGCAATTGTTTTTAGAATTAGTTAATGATGAAAACATTAGCATTAGAAACATGGGTATTAAAGCAGTTGAAATGCAATTAATAAAGCTTTCACCTGATCAAAGAACATTTTATTGGGCAAGTAATAATAGAAAATTATTAACTGTTCCGTTTGACGAAAATCCATATTCAGCTTTAACAGCATATCTTAAAACTGATGAAGGTATTGACGTTTATAAAGTAATAGAAAAGAAACTTAAATAGTCGTTATAGTGGTTATGCCGCTTCGGCGGCTTAATCATTATAAAAAATATTATGGCAATATCAGTTGATAACGTATATAAAACAGTATTATCAATATTAAATAAAGAAGGTAGAGGTTGGTTAACCCCTGATGAGTTTAATAAAATTGGAACTCAAGTTCAACTTGATATACTAGATCAAAATTTTCATGACTATAACAGATCAGTTGTAAAGCATAATGCTGGAAGATCTGTAGAAGACTATGGTAATATACCAGAAAAAATTCAAGAAAAAATAGATGCGTTTTTTAAGCAAGCAGATATTACCTTAACAAACGGTATTGGTACTTTACCTACCGATTTATATAGAACAATTAATATTAGTATAACTAATAAAACTATTCAATTAGAAAAAGTAAATAAACGTAAATTATCATATTTACTATCTTCACCTTTAACAAAACCCACAACATCATTTCCTGTATATTATCAGAGAGCAGAAGATATAATCGTTGAGCCTGCTTTAACAGATGGTAGTTGGACATTAGGTAATTTACTTATTGAATATATAAAAGTTCCTACAGCACCAAAATGGGCTTTTTCTGGAACAACTGGTGAATATACATTTAATACTAGTTCAGCACAAGATTTTACATTACACCCTTCTGATCAGGTACAATTAATTTTAGGTATATTAAAATATGCTGGTGTAGTTGTTTCTGATCCAACGGTAATACAAGCAGCAAGTAGTGAGGAAGCAAAAATAACACAATTAGAAAACTTATAATAAATGGGACTTATAACACAAACAGCAGAAGCATATTACAGCCAACAGCAGTCCTTTACTGGTAATGGTAGCACTACAGCATTTACGTTAACAACAACATATTTTCCCACTTTACCTGCGGCTAAATCTAACATAATTATATTTGTTAATGGTAAAAGAATAAATAGTGGTAATTTTTCATATTCCTCCCCGACAATAACATTTTCAAGTAATACAAATAATTCAGATGTATTAGAATCTAATGGTGCTCCTAAAAATGGTTTATCAATTATTGTAAAAGAATCTGACAAAGCTGAAAAATTTGGAAGTTATAGATATATATCTTTAGCAAATATAATTAATAATTATATAATTGCTTTTGTTGGTGATGGTAAGTTAATACAAAGAACAAATAGAACAGAAGTTTTATTTCATGCAAAAAGAGGTATACAGGAATTTGCATATGATATAAGTCGTGTTGAAAAAATTCAAGAAGTTGAAATAGGCTCTTCGTTATCAATACCTTTTCCTCAAGATTATGTAAATTACGTTCAACTTTCTAGAGTTGATGATGCAGGTATCGAACATATATTGTATCCTGCAAGACATACATCAGTACCTTCAGAATCAATATTGCAAGATAACAATGCTGATTATTTATTTGATAATGATGGTAGTTTACTTACTGGTATACCATATACATCTGAAGAATTTAAAAAATTAGATCATAATAATGTAGCAGGCGCATATAATAATGATGATTTAACATATGATAATCATAAGGATATAGATAGAATAGGTGAGTTTGGAAAAAGATATGGTTTGAATCCAGAGTTATCACAAAAAAATGGTGTATTTGTTATTGATGAAGCAAATGGCAAGTTTTCATTTAGTGCTGATTTAGTAAATAAAATTATTACAATAAAATATGTATCAGATGGTTTAGGTACAGATGATGAAATGCAAGTACATAAATTAGCTGAAGACGCAATATATAAATATATAACGCATGCTATTGCAAGTTCTCAAAACAATTTTCCTGAATATATTATAAATAGATTTAGAAAAGAAAGAAGAGCTGCAATGCGAAATGCTAAATTAAGATTATCAAATATTAACTTAGGTGAGCTTGCTCAAGTAATGAGAAACAAATCTAAACACATAAAACATTAATAGATGCCGGAAATAAAGAATAATTTTCTTCAAGGTAAAATGAATAAAGACCTTGATGATAGACTATTACCTAACGGCCAGTATAGAGACGCTTTTAATATTAAAGTTTCCAAATCTGATAATTCAGATGTGGGTACTGTGCAAAATATTAAAAGTAATGATAGAGATCACCCGTCACTTACTTTAGCATCAACTATAAAAACAATAGGTAAATATGTTGATCCATTAAACGGTGATTGTTTTTGGTTTGTAACAGATTTTGAAGGTGTAGAAGAAGATGATCCAACAGTAATAACAAATAGATACGCAGGTAGTAGTAAAAAATGCAGAATATATTATACTCAATTAGGTTCAAATAACACACCTAAAGCATTAATTAATGACTATAGATTAAATTTTTCTACAAAGCATCCGATACTACATGTTAATAAAATTGATGATTTATTATTTTGGACTGATAATTATAATCAACCAAGAAGAATAGATATAAAACTTGCAAAATCATCTTTTGATGCATCACTTAATAGTAATACAGGGGGAAGTAGTATTTATCAAGGTGAATATTTAGAAGATTTAATAAGTGTTGCACAATACTCACCACCTTCAGCGGCTAAAGTTACTTTGTCCGCACAAGCTACATCCACTGTAAAAAGTTTACATTTAAAAGATAAGTTTGTAAAATTTGCATATAGATTTCAATATGCAAATAATGAATTTTCTATAATATCACCATTTACACAAACTTGTTTTTGTCCAGGCTATGGCCAGTCACAATTACCTTATGGAGAATACCAAAGTAGTGATGGCGGAGTAATACAGAGTGAACCAAATATAATTGATTCAACTATAGTTGCAGAAATGCAAAATATGGTTAATAGAGTTGAATTATTTATTGATTTACCAAGCAATACAGACGAAGATAGTCATGCCTCATGTGATGTTGTTGCTGGTGTAACCGGCGGAGTTAGTGGAGCAGGACCTCATAGCATTGATACTAAACATGGCACTATAGCAGATGGCAATGTTATTTTAACTGAAAGAGGTGATAAATATATTGCAGCTATAGGTAGTGATAGTGGGGATGGTAATGGCACAACAACTGTAGGAACCACTACGTCTATTGACGCAAAAACACCCTTAATAGATAATCAGCGTTTATATTTTTTCACAACTTCACAAGCTGCTGCCTATACTAATCATTTAAAAATTAAAAAAATACAAATATTATATAGTGAGTCCGATAGCTTAGCTTTAAAAGTTGTGGATACATTAAATTTTTCCGACGTAACTACAATCCATAGAGCAGAGCCTATTTCAACCAATGTAGCTAAGCTTATACACGGTTTTAAATTTACTTATGACTCTACAAAACCTGTACAAACTTTACCTGAAGCTGATTTAATAAGAGTTGCCGATATTGCACCTGTAAAAGCAAAAACACAAGAAGTGAGTGGTAATAGAGTTATATATGGTAACTTTTATCAAAATAGAAGTATATCAGATTTAACTTTAACTAAAGATCAATTTACAGTTACACATGGCGATCAGAGCAATTGGAATGATCAATACTTAAATTCTTCTGTAAAATCAAATAGAGAATATTCTGTTGGTTTAGTTTTATCAGATAGATATGGAAGACATTCAACTGTATTTTTACCAACTGATAATACTGAATTTGTAGATCCTAAGACGGGAAGTGTAAACGGATGGGACTTATACGCATTGAAGTTAAATTTTTCATCAGTAATAGGTGATGCTTATGCAAAAGACACAAATCCTTTAGGCTGGTATTCATATAAAGTTGTTGTAAAACAAGCAGAGCAAGAATTTTACAATGTTTATGCACCTACATTGGTTGATAATATTCCCTCAACTGAAAAAAGATCATGGCTTGTATTAACAGGTGATAATATAAATAAAGTACCAAGAGATGTAACAGATATTAACACGGAAGATGGCACCGTTGGTTCACAAACAAGTTTATTGCCTAAAATATTAGATACAACAGGTGCTCAAGCACAACAATCAGGCAATGATTTTATAGATATAATATCAATAGGCACAAAACATGAACATGGTTTAGAAGCTTTTAATGAATTTTACCAAAGTAATAAAAACCCATTATTAGCTGAATTGCCAGATGGTAGCGGCCGTAATAGAGTTGCAAATTCAACATTTAATAATTTAGTTGTTTTAGAAACAAAACCAATAAGTTCTGCTTTAGATATATATTATGAAACATCAACAGCAGGACTAATATCACATTTAAATGCAGCTATTGAAGCATCACTTGGAACAGTTCCTAATGGCATAACATTAAGTACATCAAGCAGAGCTGAAAATGTTAATTTTAGTAGCACATCAAAAGTTGCAGATCTTACAACAACAGATACTGGAGGTGGTAATGTTAGTTCACCTACATATCAAATATTATCAATAACTGACGGTAATGGCACAGATAGATCTGGTGCCTTTGTAATAAATGGTGAAGATTTGGATGCTGCCGAAAATTTTGAATTTAGAAATAACGCATCTGATAATTACACAATAAGAATAAAATCAACTGATAGCTCAAATAATTCAACTACACAAGATAAAAGTGTAAGCATAACTAATGTCGCGCCAACAATATCCGTTGGTTCCGCATTAACTGGAGGAAACTCTTTAGCAGCGTCAACAACTGTAGGAACTGCAATTAGAACCGTTACAGCGGTTAATGGTACTGCCAAATCAGGCGCAACAACAAATGATTTAACATATTCTATAACGGCTGGAAATACTGACAGTGATTTTACTATTGGTTCTAGTACAGGTATTATAACTACAGTAAATTCATTAACTTCTGGCGATACTTATACTTTAACTATAAAAGTAACAGATATTGGAGGTTTGACAGATACAGCTACATTATCAATTGCAGTTGCATCTACAAATTATCAACATTTTTATATATCTGAAACTACACAAGGTGGAGGATCTGCTTCTGCTGCGTGTAGTCTAGCTGTTGGTAGTGATGCTTACTTTATACCTACAAGTTCTGAAACAACACCAGATGATGGTAAAACAATATACACTGATCAAGCTGGCACTGTATTAAACGGACAAGGTAATTGGTTCTCGTTCTTCCCAACGCCACACGATGGTGTTCCTGGATCTAGCGGTAGTAACACTTCATTTAGAGGTCAGATAAGTTCTTCAGGTGTATTATCTAATAAAGCGATTTGTTAAACAACTAAAACATGTAATAATTAATTATGGCACATACTGTTGAAGTACAATTTTTTAATACCTTTATTATGTCTACTGCGTGTAATAATTTACACTTTGAAGAGTCAAGAATAAAAGGTGGTTTTAATGAACCATTCATAAGTATAGGGCCAAAAGCACATTTAGTTGACGAAAGCTATGCTGGAGTAAGAAGACAAAATGCTTTAATATATTCTGGTATTTATAATTCAAGAACAGATATAAACAGAACAAATGTTTATAATGCAGCTGAACCAATAACTAGAGCTGTAGACCCATCACATGGTGAAATACAAAAACTTCATGCTGAAGACACTAACTTAAATATATTGCAAAATAATAAAGTTAGTTATGCCTTAATTGATAAAGATGCTTTATTCACAGCTGAAGGCGGACAATTAACAGCATCAGGCGCTGCAGTTATAGGACAAATAGTTGCTTATCAAGGTAAATATGGCACACAGAATCCTGAAAGCTTTGCTGTAAAGGGTGGTAGAAAATATTTTGTTGATAAAAATAGAGCGTCAGTATTAAGATTATCTAGAGACGGAATAACTGAAATATCAAATTATGGAATGAGAGATTATTTCAGAGATTATTTAGATGAAATTGATAATTCTTTTGCTTCTGATGATAAAATTGTTGGCGGATATGATGATCACGATGATCATTATGTAGTAAGTTTGCAAGGATTACCATCAACTTTAGGCACTTATCAAACATTATCTTTTGATGATAGTGTAAACGGATGGGTTAGTAGATACGGATATGATCCTGATTTTGCTTTTAGCCATAATAAAAAGTTTTATACATTAAAAGACAGTAATATTTGGGAACATTATAAAAAAGCAACTTGTAACCAACATTATGGATCAAGCTTGCCGGCTTTTGTAGACATTATAGCAAATCAAGAACCTTCGTCAATTAAAAACTTTTTAACAATAAATTATGAAGGTGGTCGCTATTGGAAAGCAACAAATATAGGTACAGATATACAATCTGCATACGATGTAGATAATTCTAGCACAAGTTCAAGCGCTGATATATCAAACATATTTAAAAGAAAAGAAGAAAAGTTTTATTCTCATTTAGATTTTAAAGCAGAAACTGGAGGTGTATTTGGCAAAAGTAAAGCTAAGGTTGCTGGATTAGAAGTATCAGGAATAAGAGGTTACTTTAATAAAGTCAGAATGCAACATGATCTTTCTGACCCTACTGAATTATTTTCAGTATCACATAATATAACAAAATCAAGTTAAATGCAATTAAATATTCGTAGACTTACTAGTGAAGACTACAGTACATTAGTAAAATGGTGGGATGCATGGAAATGGCAAGCACCACCTCAAACGTTTTTACCAGACACTGGTTTTATAGTTGAAAAAAACGATATTGGTATAGTAGCAGGTTATATTTATATGACCAATTCTAAGGCTGCTTTACTTGAATGGGTTATATCTAACCCAGATTACAGAGAAAGTGACAGAAAAGACGCGATAGAGCTCTTAATTCAAGCCGTAGAGCGTGTTTTACAAGATCAAGGTATTGTACATGTGTTTACAATAGGCCGAAACAAACATTTGATTAATACACATAAAAAATTAGGATGGATTGTAGATGAAAAACCATCTTATGAAATAATAAAAAATTTATAGTATGGCAATATTTAGCGCAATGAATGCGAATAAAGCTAAACGAGCACAGCGTGGAGCTCAGAGAAGACTTGATGCAGCCTTAGCTAGTAGAGATGCAAGAGAGGTTATAAATCCTTATGATCAAGTATCAGATTTAAGTAGCATGATTAGTAATCCTTTTGCTAATTTACAAGTTGCTACAGGCGCTGCTGAATTTCAAGCTGAACAAGCAGATATATCTTTAGCTAATACGTTAGATACATTAAGGGCAACAGGCGCAGGTGCCGGAGGGGCAACAGCTTTAGCTCAAGCAGCATTACAAAGTAAAAGAGAAATTTCTAATACAATACAACAACAAGAAGCTCAAAACGCACAATTAAGAGCACAAGGAGCACAGGCTGCTCAAAATGCTAGAATAGCTGAACAACAAAGATTACAACAAGCTAATATATTAGGTAGAACATTTCAATTCCAAGGACAGGAGGCTAGAAACATTGCAGATATTTCAAGGCAAGCTGCATTGGTTCAACAATATGGACAACAAAGAATGGATGCCTTAGGAGGTATGGGAGCAAACACAGCTGCTTTATTTAGCGGAGGTTAAAATATAATAAATTATGAGTTTACCACAAGTATCATACGGAACATATAGTTATGGACAATACGCTAATCCAACACCTATACAATATAAAGGAGGATTAGGGCAGGTTGCTGCAGTTGCATATGCTGGTATTAGAAATATACAGAAGAAGCAGGAAGAAAAAATAAGAAAAGCTAATGAAGATTCTTATATTGTTAGCTCACAGTTTAATGCCAGAATGAATGAAATTTTTGGCAAAGCTGCTTCATATAATAGAAAATTCTTAACAGATTTAAAAGTTGAAGTTGGAAATAATTATAAAGATTATAAATTAGGTAAGAAATCATTTGATGAGTATAGAGAACAGCAAGATTATTACGATAAAATATTAAATGACGCGGCATTGTTAGCAAGCACAATGCAACCTGTTATAGAAGATGATAAAACTTTAAAATATGCAGATGTAAGAGGAAACCAAGATGACCAAGCTGCTAATACAATGCGTTTTGGTGTACAAAATGGTAAATATATATTAGATAGAAACGAAGACGGTTTACAAATTGTTGTTCCACATGGAACACCTACTAACTTTACACCTAAAGCAGTACAAGCGTCTGAGGTTATTAACAATCCAAGATATATAACACCTGAATTAGCTTACGAAAACGAAAACAATCCGTTTTTCTTAAGTCATGCAACTGTATTAGCTGACGCACTTATTGCTAATGAAAATGCTAATTCTTACGTAACTAGATCTGATAATGCTAATACAAAACTTTCAACATTCCAATTACAAGATAATCCTGAAATAAAAGATTTTCTTTTAAATCAGCCGTTAGCCTTAAATACTTCTGTATTTAGATCAGGTGAAGATAAAATGTTTGATGAAAATTTACAAAGAATTTATTATGAAGATGAAGTATTAGGTGATTTAGATGAAAAAGATAGAATAGGTGCATATAAAGGAACGCCTGAGCAAATAGCTGAAATAAATAAAGCATTAGCTGAAGATTATTTTGAATTTTTGAAAAAAGCTCCAAGTATTAAATCATTTAGCTTTACACCTGGTGGTGACGATGATCCTTATACTAGAACGCAAAAACAAAGAATACGTGAAAATTTAGAAAACTTTAATATGTATAAAGATGATGCTGAAAGCTTGGCTAGATATATAGCAACAAATCCTAATGATTATGAAGCTATTATTGCTAAAGGAGCGGCTATAGGATTAGAAGTTGGTGTTGAACAACTTGGTGATAGTGAAAATTATACATATAGTTTTAAAAATACAAATCCTTTTTCTAGAGGTTTTGCTAAATTTATGGGAGGAGGCAATTATAATGTAGCTAGCGGTATAGAGCAATTATGGAGAGCTATTGGTGCTGTAGAAGGTAATATAAATTATAATTCACTGCCTTTATCAGATGGTGAAACACTTAATAATTTATTGAGCGAAAATAGAAAAAGAGAGCAAGCTATAGTTAATATACAAGCTGAAAGAAAAAAAGAAAGCGATGCAACAAATGACCCTCTTTATAATTTAGGAGTAAGAGGTATAGCTAATTATGATGGAGACCGATATTCTGTTTATGATACTGGCGATGAAGAAGCTGATTTAGATAGAATGATGGCTGATAATTACAAAAAATATTTTATACAACAAAGTTCAGGAAAATTAAAGTATTTCCCTGTAGTTGCAAGCCAAGAATCTTACGATGAAGATAGAAAATTAATGGAAAAATTAAGAAAAGATAAAATAGCCGCTTTAAAACAACTTAAAGTTAAATATCCCGGCGTAGAATTTTAATAAATGGAGGAACAATTACGACAGTATGCTGATCAGCTTATAAAACAAAATCCTTCTATCACACAGGAAGAGCTCGAGCAAAAGCTTAGAGAATTTAAACCTCTTGGTATGATTCCTGGGGCATCAACTGGATTTAATCCTTTAGACAGGGGAAGCATAACTCAATTTGGAGTAGATTTAATAAAACCTGGAGGAGGATTTGGAACTGCTGCTACAGGTTTGTTAGGTGACATGGCTGTAGAAGATCCTAAAGAATTTAAAACATTTTTACAATCTTTTGCAAAGCCGGCACTTGCAGGTATAACTAATACATTTTTAGAAATAGGTAAAGGATTGCCAGCTGTTAAAAATGCGTTTCTTACACATGCTTCTATCGAAGCTATGGAGTTAATTGGTGATAAAGACCTTTCAGCAAAAGAAAAATTAGTTGTTAGGGATTATGTTAATAATATACAATCCGCTATAAATAGTGTTTCAAATGTAGGTGGTATGGGTTTATATATACCAACTGTTGATGATATTGCAGCGAAACAAAAAAAGTTACAAAAACATATACCTATTTATGATAAAACAATAACAGAATCTATTGGTGCTGCTACTTTAAGCGGAGAGGGTTGGGGTGAAATTGGTGGAAGAATAGCTTCTCAAACTATTTCTAGTTTACCTTATACGCTTGCTTCATTTTGGGCGCCAACATTAATTTTAACAGGTGCTAGTGTAGCAGGTAATAAATGGGAAGAAGAATTTGCAAAAAATCCAGATGAATCAGCAGGTAAATTATTAAGCAATGCAGCTATAACAGGAGCTGTTGAAATTTTAGACGGTTTAGCTACTAGATATATATTTAAAAATTCAGGTTTATTAAAAGCAACAAGAGGCGAAAAAGCTGCAAAAGAAATGTATAGAGGATTTTGGAATAGAATGGGAAGAGTTGCAGGTGCAGAGGGCTTAACGGAAATGGGGCAAGCAACACTTAATAGATTTAATGATTCAGCATTTTTTGGTAAAGGCGGATTTTTTGATGAAGAAAGATGGATTAATGATGAAAGAGGTTTTAGTTGGAAAGCTTTTTATCAAACTTTAGATGAGGGTATTATAGGTGCTTTTTCAGGTGGTGGAATTACAATGGCAAGTCAAGCAATACAAGGTAATGCTGGAAGAAAAAACAGAGCTATTGCTTTATTAACGCCTAAATCTGTACAAAGAGAGCAAAGAAACGCTATGAATGAAGTTTTAGAATTGCATACTCAATTAAAACAAGAAACGGATCCTGCTGCAAGAAATTTAATACAAAAAGAAATAAACAAAGGTATTGCTAAAATAAACATGATAAATAGAAAAGCTAGAGTAGCTGTTGAAAATTTATCAGAAGACCAAATAATACAATATGCTAAAAATATTGATCTTATAAATAAGATTGATAGAATGAAAGACCCATCGGCTATATTTAAAAAGCAAAAACAAGATGCTATTGAAGAAAATGAATTTGTATATAAGCAAGTATTAGAAGAAAAATTATCAAATGATTTAAATTTTGCCAAAGAAGTACAAGAGCAAACAGGCTTAGAAACTACTGTTGTTAACAGTGAAAAAGCTTTACAAAAAGCAATAGCAAATGAAACAGGAAGAGTTATTGAAGCAGATGGTGTAGCGGGTGTATTTATAGGACAAGGTAGAATATATATAAATAAAGACGTTGCGTTAAAACAAGGTAATGTTACTGTAGGTAGTCATGAAATATTGCACCCTATATTAAACGCTATGGTTGGTAATATTAAATCACAAGAAAGCGTAGTAAAAGGATTTAAAAATATTATAGGAACAAGTAAAAATTCACTAGTTGAAAATTTATTAAAAAGAAGAGGTATAACATTAGAAAAAAATCCTCAAAAATATTACGGCGAATATATAACTGCTTTTTCTGATTTAATGAATAATAATCAAATAAGTTTTGAACAACAATCATATTGGGAAAGACTAGTTAACTTTTTAGATAGTATATTTAGACCAAAAGGCTTTGAAAACATATCGTTTCAAGATGGTAGAGGTGTTTATAACTTTTTAAAAGAATATTCAAAAAGTGTAAAAGAAGGAAAGCTTAGCGATAAGATAATGTCTAAAATAGATGTTGAAAGAGTTAAAAATATTGGCAATGTTTCAAGTGAATTTCAAAATTCAAAAGAAGCTAACGAAGTTAACGAATTATATGAGCAAAGCGGAAGAGAAGCTGCTTTTACTATATCTGAAAAATATAGAGGTATGGCTCAAAAAATTGCATCTAAATATAGAGATGTACCCGGTTATATTACAATGCAGGATATTTTAGTTGATGAAATATTAACTGGGCCAAGAGGTGTAATTGATTTAGTTAATTCTTACAATCCACAATCAGGAGTTCCTTTAGCAGCATATATAAATAAATTTTTACCTTCAAGATCTATAGAAGCGGCTAATAGTATTTTAGATACAAAATTTAAATCTGATGTTACTGAAGTTAGAGGAATAACTGAAAAAGCTGAACAAGAAGCTGCGGTTGAAGAACAAAGAACAAGTTTAAGAAATAGTTTAGGCTTAACTGATGCGGTAGTTACTAAAGTTAAAAACTCTGTTATAAAAACATTTGGTACAAAACTTCCAAATGTAACAACCCCACAATTTTTTAAATCATTGCAACAAAGTTATAGAACTGAATTAAAACCAACTATAGCTAAAATGATGGGCAGACAAGAAGGTTATAGAGAATTTTTAGAAAATAACTTTCAGCTTATATACGATGTAATTCCTCAAGGTACATTTAATAAAAGATTTAAAGACTTTGTACAGCCCGTTGTTGATGAAACAGGTAAACAATTAAGAGAAAAAACA
>CEOD01008972.1_pt1 | contig 12870 bp, 15 predicted proteins | sample 530341 | NCBI WGS metagenome assembly CEOD01 (sample SAMEA2619950, study PRJEB7988) | marine metagenome | isolation source: saline water (ENVO:00002010), including | reverse complement strand
ATAGAATTTAAAAAAATATGATTAATATTATTTAATTTTAAAAAACTACTTAAACCTAATATTTTTAAACATAATTTTTTTTGTTCTACTTCTAAATTAAAAAGGTACTTAGCCTCTTTTTCTCTCCACTCTTTATAAAAGTCAAGAGTATTTTCACCAAATAACCTTTCAGATCGTTTTAGGCTAGTATCATCGTCCATATAATCAAAAGCATGTATATCCCAAAATTCTTCAGTTAAGTTTGAGTAGTATAGTTGTCTAGAAATACCAGAGGTTCCTATTATATAGAGATCGTTTGATGTTTGATTTTTAGACCAATATTCATATATATTATATAGTATTCTATCATTAGAAGCTCCTGGATGAGCTAAATTTATTTCCGGAATACGTAATTTATCGGCTATTAATTTAGCAGCTCTTAATTTGTCTCCTGCAAATTTTCCGTCTTTTTCTACTAATATATTAGAACCGTGTATAAAGCTACATCCAGCTCCTATAATATTATCATACTTTGTTGCCATCTGTTGCATCTTCTAAAGGTTGAATAATATGTTTAGTATAATTTAAATTATTATAATACCTAACACACCCTTCTCTGCCATCTATAAAAAAAGGAATTTCTTTTCCTAAATAATTAACTATATCTTCTAAGTTAGTAGTAACGTTAGAAGGTCCACCGTCCTCAGTAAGAAATAATTTATAGTCAGGTCCATCTAAAATAACTAATTCTGCTTCTTTTATATCTTCTAAATTATGACTGTACCTAAGATAACCTTTTTTAGAATCAATAGTTTCAATCTCAACTAACTTTACTGTATCTTTTAAGAAAGGAAAATCCTCAATAATTTTATTATACCATTCACTATTATCTTCATAAGTAATTAACTTTCCTCCATAATTTAATTCTTCAAGGCACTTATACAGAGAGTAAGTACTTCCTCCTGAACCATATTCAACTATAAGTTTAGGTTTATTTTCTTCGATAAATTTAAAAGCTTGTTTATATTTTTTAAACTCTCTCCAATATTTCATAAACTTTTTAATTTTTTTATAACTCTTTTATAGGCCTTTTCTTGAGCACTTATTGCAGTACCTCCAATATGTGGTGTAATTAATATACGAGGATCTGAGATTAGTTTAAGTAATGTTGCTTTAGAACTATGTTCTTCTTTTATAACATCTGTAGCATAACCTAATACCTTACCTTTATTTATTAAATCTATTATATCTTCTTCATCTACTACTTCACCTCTAGCAGTATTTATAATAAATATATTTTTTTTAAATTTATTTATATAATCTTTATTAACTAGATTTATATTTCTATCTTCTAAAGTAATATTGATACTCAAAAAATCAGTTTTATTAAAAAAGTCATCGTCGATAAAAGTATCGTCATTAATTTTTATATCTTTAAAAATATTTGTACCTATTAGGTCTACCATTTTGCCAAGTCTCCCCCAGCCTAATACTCCTAAAGTTTTAGTACTTAGTTCATCTATAGTACCTATTTGTCTCATAATACTAAGACATAAAAATAAATTATGTTCAGCTGTAGAGGTTATTTTATCAAGTATTTCTTCTCCTTTAATATCAATAATTGGTATAGATTTTACTTCTATATGATTAGTTCCTGTAGAAGGAGAAATAATACCTCTTAAGTTCATACCTTTTATGAAATCCTCAGTAATTTTATAATTTAAATAATTAGGAGCAACAAATAAATACACTACATCTTTAGTAACTTCTTCTTTAGACTTTACTTCTATACAAGTATATTTTTTTTCAACATACTTTTTGAATTTAGGTAAATGTTTATACGGAGTTAAAAATGCTATTTTCATTATTTAAAAAAATCGTCAGTAAAAGTATACTGTTTAAAACTATTTTTTTTATCCCAACCTTCATGTTCGCAGTTGATAACAGCTATACTTTTCTCTTTATTACAAGATACGGAAAATTTTGCAGGAATACAAAAAAGTAGTTCATATAAATCTCTATTAAACGTTTTTATCTTTTTAGTATTAAGTACAAAACAAATACCAGTTTTATTTTTATTTACAATACTACTAAAAGTGGATAATTTTTGAGTCTGAATAAAGTTTACATTTAACGAATTGTATACTCTACTATATTCAGTATTTAAAACTTTATCAAATTCTGAGAAGTTATCAAAATCTTCTTTAGATAGGTACTGTTTATAGTATGCTTTATTAGCTTCAAAAGAATTATTATAATTATTACAGTTTTCGTACCCCCACGGTTCACTAAGTTTATTTACTTTAGTTAAATTTTTAAACACTCTATAATATTCTCTTGAAGTAAAAATTGATAATATTGTATTCTCACTAATTTGTATAAGTTCTTGAGCTTTTTGTATATCATCAGTATAAACATTAATTTTATTATTAAATAAAATTGAGCTAAATTTATTCATAGTTAAAAAAGTATTATGTAAGTAAAAGTCACTAGAATGCATTCTTCTATTAGGTAGTGCATACATACTGTTAGCTTTCAAAATATGACTTTTAGTAAACTCGTGATATTTTAATCCTTTTTCAAATGCAGGCATAAAAAAATCATAATAGTATTTATCTGTTTTATTACTAGTATAAGGTCTATAGCATTTAATAAGTTCGTCAATGTTATTAATTTTTTTTATATAAGAATATTTTTTTACTTTTATATACTTTGTATAATTTTTTTTGACATAAAATAAAATATTCTTCAAAGGGTCTCGTAAAAAAATACTACCTTGTATCCTAGTCTGGCCAGGATGGCAAACAAAATGTACTTTTTTTAAACTATTTACATCCTCTAAATCTAAAGAAATATTTTCTTCTATATCAGGTTTGCAGGTTACATGAACCGGTAAGTTAGTATCTAATTTACAGTCTATCAATTCGTTTACTATATTTATTCTTTGCCTTAAGGTTTTAAGATAGTCTCCATGATAGGTAAATTCAGTAACTCTTTTTAAAAAAGTGTCATACTGAGTCAATGTGGTATTTAATCCGTATCTATCATACAACCATTGTGCGCTAAGATTGATAGGATTTTTATCTACACAGCCTCCATCTTGTAGTGCAGCTACAACTGGGAATTTTGTAATATGATACATGTCATATTCCTCTAGCATATAGTTAACTAGCGGTACAGATTTTTCAGATAGTATATACATTAAGAAGATCGTTGATTAAATTAGTATTTTTAAGCTCTAGGTCGTAATTAAATTTTATATACTCTATATTATCAGAAAAATGAGTTAACGTTTTAAAAGATACCTTATTTTTTTTGAACAATCCTTCTATCTCTTTAGTATGTTTTAAGAAAAACCAAGACGAATCTGTATCTATAATTTTAAAACCTTTATTTATTAATTTAGAAACTAATTTTTTCTTAGCTTCGAAAGTCTTTTCCGTATACCTATTATAGTAAACAATATTATCTAAAATAAACTCACAATATTTAGAAGAAATACCAGCTATTTCGTACATAAATCTAAATTTATTAAAGATATCTATATTGGATTTATTGCTAACTATATAACCTACTCTGCATCCTGCTGCTCCGTATCCTTTAGAAAAAGTTCTAAGTACTGTTAAATTAGGGTAGCTTTTTACTTTATTAGCCAAGCTTTTCTTGTCTGTAAGTTCTATATATGCTTCATCTATAACTACATGGATTCCTGTATCTAACAAAATTTTTATTTGATCAAAACTATAGTAATCCCCTAAAGGAGAGTTAGGATTAGCTATAATAATGAACTGAGTATCTTTATCTATTTTGTCTAATAACCACCTGAAGTTTAAACCTCTATTAGTATATCTAACTTTTTTAAGTTTAGCTTGATATAAGTCAGCGTAAACAGAGTACATAGGAAAGCAATAATTAGACGTAATAATATTTTTATTTTTTAAATCAAACGATTCAAAAATAGTTTTTATACCAATATCAGAACCTGGGGTTATTAATAAGTTATATTGCTTTACTCCTAAAAATTTAGCAAGTTTTAATTTTAGCTTAGTAATATCAGGGTAGAAAAATAAATCTTTTTGTTTAATTGTATTTAAAAAGTTTTTAAATAAAGTATCTGGTAGTTTTAAATTCCTTTCATTTTGAGTTAAAACTACTTTAAAAAGACTTTTATTTTCTTTATTATCTTTTCTTATAACGTTATTTAAATGTTTTTTCATTAAATCAAAGTCTTAACTACTTCTTCACCTTCTACCTCCATTGTAACATACTGTTTCAATTTAAAAGGTTCGCTTTTTTTATTTAAATTTTCTTTTATACAATTAGCTAACGCATAGTTCCCATCTTCATTATAATGCTGATCTCCAGGGACTGTGCCGTCGGAATGTAAAGTCCATTGCTTAGGATTTTTCATTAAATTAGTTCTATAAGTAGGAAGCTGAGTGGTTTCTATAATATTTAACGAATTAAACATATCTAAAAATTTTGGTCCTTTATGTAAGTCTTTATACAGAGATACTTTATTCCAATCGTTTAAAGTTTTTTCGTATTTTTTTACCTGTAAAGTGTTTTTAATTACCAACTCAGTAAAAGGAGTAATAAACATTCTTACATTAGCCCCTCTAGCTTCTAAATATTGCTGTAAGGCAAATAATTCATAATAAAGTTCTATTTCTGCAACATCTTCATCAAAAAAATTATTAATGAAATTCATTTTTACTTCATCAGCCGGCATAAACCCGAAAGGGTCTGGTTGTGCAGTTGTTGCTATATTTTTTATTCCGTCTCTTTTTACGTCATCTCCTTCAACGACTACCACTTCTTTACGAGCTGAGCTAGGTACTTGAATGATAAATAAATGATTATTTAAATCTTCAACTTTGTAAGCATAGTTTCTCAGAGCTCTTATAACACTTTCGATTCCAAATCCTCCAAATCCTAAATTATAATATTTATCAGCTCTTAAAAGTTTAGCTAATTTACCTCCCCATGTTAAAGTATTTAAAAAGTCTACATTTATATAATCTTTCTTGTACTTTACTTTTAATTGAGGTGTAGCTAGTTCATACACTTCTTTTTTCTTTTTAATTACTGGTTTACCAATTTTTTTAACAAAAGCACTTCCTTGCGTATGAGAACAACCACTTACGACTAATACTTTTGATTTAGAACGTTCAAATTTTAAGTTTTTCATAATTAATTTTTAATAATATCTAACATAGGAGCTAATTCTTTATAAGAACAATTTACACAATGTTTAGTAGGTTTATTAGTTAAACATCCTTCTCTTACGTTATCAAAGTCTTTTGAGCTTCTAATTTCATCTATTGATTGCTCAAATAAGTTTCCAAAAGGTTTTGCGCCAGTATTTAAACAGCACATTTTTACATGACCTTCTACCGTTGTGTATATACCGTTTTTAACCCAAAAACAGTCAGGAAAATCCCATTTATCTTTCCCTTTAATATTTTCTTTCCAATTATTTTTTAAATATTCTATATCTTTTTGAGAATACCCTCCAGGCATTGATTTATCTTCAGACCAATTCTGAGCTATATTTAACCTAAGTTCTTCTAAATTATATACATCTACTATTTTGTCTTGTATTATTTGAATATCATAAACGTTATCAGGATTAACTACATAGTTACAAGTTACTCTACAATTATGTCTATCCATATTTTTAAAATCTTCTAAAAAAGAAATAAGCTTAGGCCACTTAGCTGGAGATCTATCTCTTTCGTAAGATTCTTTATACCCGTCTATACTAAAATAAAGAAGATCTATGTATTTCATACAATTTTCAAATTTATCTCCCATTTTTGTGTTAGGTCTTACAGGATATTGACAATTAGTAGCTACGATAAGAAATGCATCAGGAAAAAATTCTTTAAAAGTTTTACATATTTGATCAAACTGAGGATGCAGCATAGGTTCTCCCATACCCATTAGTTTTGCTTCATTAATAGGATGGTGTTTAATACTATCAAGCATAGTTTTAAACTTAGCTAAAGGCATATGCTGTAAAGCTCCTATAACTTCTTCTCTATTACAAAACGAACATTGTAAGTTACAGTAGTTAGTAGTCTCTAAATATGCATAAGTAATTTTATCCATCATATTAATCTTCCTTTAAATGATAATCTTTTACCATCTTTTTCTATTGTTTGACCATCTATCAATTTCCATGTATGAGCATTATTTGCTACGTAAGAAATTAAATAAGGGTCGTCTATATGTTTAACTATAGTATCTAGATCTCTATTTGGTCTTACTAATAATGAAGACATCTGTAAATGGTACATTTCAAAATTATTAAAAATAAAATAATAAGAATGTATCCAATGTCCTCCTTCTCTATATGTAGGTTCTTTTATATCTTTATACCTTTTTTGTAAAAAGAAAAAATTATAAATTGAACCATGAATATCAGCAGCTTCGGAAGAAAATAAAAATCCATAATCACTCGTTATTTTATTATGCCCTTCGTCATCCTTTACCGGTAGGTCCATTACACCTACAAAATGTCTTTTAAATTTATGATTACGTAAATTATCTAGGTGCTCTACAAATTTATTAAAGTCATATATAATATCTGGTCTTGTCATAAACACCCAGTCATAACTAAAATCTTGCTCTAATTCATACTCTTGTTTTAACCTTACAGCATTAGAAAATAAAAAAGCCATTTTTTGTGTATTGCCTATCTGCCAATTTTTAGTAACTTGGTCATGATGAAACTGTCTTTCTTTACGAAATGGTAATTTAATTTTTCTTCTATCTATATCTCTCCAGGTACTAAGAAAAAAATCAAACTGTATATTAGGATATTTTGTATTTAATTCTTTATATATACCGTTCAAACCTTCATAAAATCTAACTTGACCGTAAAAACAAATTGCTATTCTTAACTTACTGTTCTCCATTTAAATAACTTTCTAACCATTCAGGGGTTCCTAGTTCATATACTTTATCTACTTGAGTAATTACTATGTGTTTACCATCCTTGATAGCATAATTATAGACTGGGGCAACATAAAATTCATTATTTACTCTATCATCAGCCGCTATCATCTGTTCTGCATACTTAACGAAATCACATCCTCTATTCCAATAATAGTAACCAGCAGTAGCATCATCAGATATTTTTTTCTTTTCAGCTACTTCTATAACATAACCTTCCTCATTAGTTTTAGCATAACTCCATTCATTTCCATCTCCTTTGAAGCAAGGCATACCTCCATCATGTAAACTTAACCTACTAAAAGTATTATCAACATCATACTCTATCATTTGATCTGAGTTAAAGCATAAGAAAGGAATAGTATTATCAATAAACTCTTTAGCTTCTAATAAAGTACAGGCTGCTCCTTCAGTAGTTTTATTTAATTTAATTATTTCTATATTATTATGTCCTATAATATTTTCAAATATACTAAAATCATACTTTTCATAATCTGATTTTTGACATAAAATTATAAACTTAAACTTTTTATCAAACTCAATATTTAAATTTTCTATAACTCTTTGAATCATAGGTTTACCATTTACATCTATAAAAGGTTTTGAATCTGTGTATCCTTGTTCTTGAAATCTTGAACCTTTACCGGCCATTGGCAATACTATATTAAAAAACTGTTTCATTTTATATACTGTGCTATTATATTATTATCTTTATCTAAAAAATTTATTTTTTTATTTTGTAAATCTATTTCAGCATTTTTAAAGTCTTTAAAATAATATCTGATATCTGCATCTGGTTTAAATTCTTTATAATTATACCCGTCTACAGTTGGGTTGAAAGTAAAAGGAACTATTTCTATTTTAAATTTTTTTGAAGATTCTGCTGCTAAAAAAACAGGTACATCACTTTTTATTTTATAAGTAAATGCCATTCTGTGGGTGTTTCTTTTAGGAAAATATGTTCCGTTATTAAATGCTGGTGTTCCTACACCGTACAGTTTATGGCATAAATAACTTCCATAAGATGATGCTCCTTCGTATATGCCTACTGTAGGGTCATTAGGATCAGGATTCCATACTACATTTTTATTTATATATTCTTCTATTATTTTCCAATCGGTACTTACTGGGTTGCCGATTCGATTTAACCAGTTAATAAAATAATCTTCATACAACTGGTATGGTAACTCTAAATATAAAAATTTAGACTTAGGAAACTTTTTTGAATGTCGTTCTACTATTTTTAATGAACTATCCGAGGTATATATCCATTCCATTGCACCATTATTAAGTCTGTAATCAAATGTTTGATCTTTGAAAAAATTATAAGCACTAAGGTACATTTTGTAAATATCTTCAATATTAACTATATCGAATGAAGATAGCTTTTTAAAGGCGTTGGTCCAATATTTAACAGTATTGTTTTTATATACTTTCATTAAAAAAATCGTTTGGGTGAATTGCTCTATCGTCTATAAATATATCAGCATCAAAAGGTTTAAAATAGAGATGATGGTACTTACATCCCCAAGCTTCTAATTGAGCTTCAGTTATAGGTCTATAATACTTCTCCCCTCTTCCGCTTTTATTTCCTCTTGCAGTATAGTATATTATAGTATGACCTTCGTCAAATAATTTATTAATCTTTTCTATCCTGTTTTTGAAAGGTTTTCTATCAATAACAGGTCCTACTTCTTTACATATAGTATCGTCTATATCAATTACGTACTTCATTATATAATGTTTTAACTAATTTAAAATCTAATTCTGTATCAACATCAACCAATTCATTATCATCCCAGTCAATTAAGTAAGGGTATGGTTCATTATATAAATTAGGAAATAATTCCCAATTTTCCAACATATATGAACGTTTATACATAACTAATGAATGAGTAGCTTCCCATAAAAAAGGGCCTGATGTTGTTGAGAGTCTATCATTAGGTTTAAAGTTAATAGGTATTTTTCTACTATCCCAGAAAAAATTACGTTTCTGTTTCACAGTTATAGCGTTTTGATAAGTAGAAGCTTTAAACCAATCTATTACTTTTTGCAGTTTATCTGTATCTAAAAAGGGTTGGCAAGGATTGTAATTTATAATATAATCGGACTCTACGGCATTTAAGTGATCATACATTATACTATGATGACAATTACCTGGTGCTACTGCTTCGTATTCTCTATGTAAAATATCTATCTTACCTGATGCTTTATTTATTAGTTCTTTATCGTGAGCAGCTAAATATTTTTCTTCTACATTAGTTAACTTACTAACATTATCAATAGCTATATCAATTAAAGTATTTCCGTCTCCTAAATCTCTTAAATGTTTATTAGGGCATCTAGTACTTTGAGTTCTTGCATGAATTATTACTGCTATACTTTTCATAGTTCTAACCAATATTTAGTTGTTTTAATTCCTTTCCAAAAAGGTATGTGAAAATTCCTGTAATGATCTATCCAATGTTTGCTAAAAAGGGTCAGAATTATATGCTCTTTACGTCCCCATTTACCTTTTTTAAAAATTATATTATTTAAGTAATCTAATATTTCAACTTTAGGTCCATCTTCCTCTTTTGTATTATATTGAGGTATTTCTAAATTATATCCGAGTTTATCGTTAAATTTATATGACATTTCCTTAAGATCAAAAAACTTTATTTTACATCCGTTCCAATCGTTATTAAAAAATATTTTTTCTATAAAAAGTTTACCTGTGTGATTTTGAAAGTATGTTAATTTAGGAGCATAATTATTTTCTTTTTCTAATAGTTCATCTATAAAAATATTTACAGGTTTATTTTGCTTTACATAATTATCTCTTAAAGTCTGTATCAATTCACTTTTAGCTCTATCTAAAATATCTCTTATGGGAAAAAAAATAGTAACAGCAGGATCATAGTGACCTGCAAAAATATCTATTCCTTTCCAGTCGGTACTTTCTTCTAGTATATCCCATCCAGGATTCCTTTTGTGTATTTGTTTAATAGCTTGACTACCGTTTTTAGCTAAACCTAATATAACATTATTATCTCGTCTTATGTATCTAGTACTCATACAATATTAAACTTTAAATCTTTATCTTTAATATTTACAGACATTTCTAATTTTTTACCGCCAAAAAACTTAGGAGTATCAACTTTATACTCGTTTTCTTTAGGTAATTGTAAAAATATAGGTATATCACTATTCGTCATAGCTAATAAAACAGCTCTATGAGTACCACGTCTTAACATATGGTACATACTATTATAACATATAGGAAATAATAAACCATTATTTTTTATTGAAATATACTGTCTAATATCGAAATCTTGTTTCCATTTTATACAAGTATGAGTTTCATACATATCTGTATAGGTAGAGGTTTCTGGGTATAGGTGGTCATATTTTTTTTCTATAGACTTCCAATTATCTCCTTCCCATCCTACTGTATCTTCAATTTCATTAATAAATTTTCTTGCTATACTTACATCTTCATTATCATGCATATTAGTCATGTAATTATTAATGAGCTTATACGGTAAAGTTAAATATAAAAATTTATCCCATTCTTTACCTACTCCAGCCATATCCATAGATATAACATCAGCTTTAGCCATAACTACTTTTTCTTCAGTAGGATCTATATTAAAATAAACTGGGTCAAACCCATCCCAGCTTTCTCCTTTTTTTATTTTGTCAACATCTGAATTTATGGGTCTTTCATTCCATCCGAAAGTTTCTTGAGTAGGTTTTAACTCTTGATGAACCTCTAAATATAAATCTACTACTTTTTGATAAGGTAAAATATCAAAATGCTTGAGATGTTTAAAACTTTCTTTCCAATAACGTACTCCTGTTAACTCAAAATTCATAACTAAAATTTATTATATCCTCTTTATATTTTTCTTTAACAAACTCCTTAGCCTTATCTGAGTAAGCTTCAGTATAGTGTTTAAATTTTTTTATATTGCTTTTATTTCTATGTAATAATTTAGTTTTAGGGAAACCGATTTTTTCGTATATTATATCTAAATCTTCTTTTAAATTTTCGAATCTACCAAAATAATCTATATAAGGAAGTTTATTTATTTTATCATTGTATTTACCTTTTAAAAAATCAGTTTGACTAGGTAAATGAATAAATTCTGCATAATAATTAGCTCTATAGTATCTATCATCTAATATTACATGATCTTTAGGATTATCAACATCGCTGTTATAATATTTTTTAAAATAATCTTCTATATTGAATACTACATCGTCAAATGTGTATTTTTCGTGTAGAAAAGGTCTATACTTATACTGTGACCATAATCTATCCCAAGGGTTTCTAACAAAAGTAAATACAAAATATTCTTCTAACATGTCTAAAGTCAAATCATCGTGATGAATTCTAAACCCTTCGTACCTATCGTCGATACCTGCGCTTTGCCATAACATATGTCCTATAGAACTACCTGCTGTCTTAGGTACGTGTAAAAATATAAACTTATGTTCGTGGTTAACCATTTAATTTAATTTTTTTAATAAACATATCCAAATCTAAAAGGTAGTAGTTTTTCCAATTTGATAATTTATTATAATGTTTTTCTAAATACTGTAAATCTAATTCATTCCAATCATCTACTAAAACTATAGGAAATAGTTTACTAAAATATTCAGTAACTTTATTTCTATGGCAGATTGGAATAACTTTTAAGTATAAACACTCCCACATCCTATGACAGTCTATTCCATTACCTTCTGGGCTCAAACAGTATTTATGTAGTTGTAAATCTTTAACGTATTCTTTGAATGGTAGGTTATCAGAAAGAGGTATTTTTTTATCTATAGCAGCTTTATAACATTGAGGTCTAAATTCAGATCTTACTCCACCTTCGACTGTAAAATTAAAATGAATAAATTTTGTTTTTTCAACACTGTGGTCTATCAAACTTTTAAATTCTTCTATCTTACCAAAATCCCACATGCTATTAGCTAATCCTATAGGTAAAGGTATAAGTCTTTCATGCTGTGTGTTGATATTTTGAGTAAATATTTTATTAATATTTTTTATTTCAAAATATTTTAAGTGTTCGTCATTAAACGAATCATCAGAATTATGCAATACTAAGTCAAATTTATTTTTAAATTTACTTAATTTATCATATAATTTACTTTCTACTAGTTTAGGTTTTGTAGAATTAATTAAAGAACTATTAACATATACTAAATCAGGATTATCATAACCAGTAAAATCAAAATTATCTATATCTATAGAATTTAATTGACTTTGACTTTCTAAAGCTTTATGTTCTTTTTTACTTATGCTAATTTTGCATAAATCCTGAATTGATTCACCTGTTATTATTTTCATATAACTCTATAAATTTTTTATAAATTAAATGCTGTCTTCTAGCAGACCAATGGCCGTCTCTAGCAGGTATATTAGGACATTCTTCTTCTGGGATAGTTTCTTCTAAATCTTTATATTTTTTATTAAAAAAAGTATAAAAATTTTCATAATAAAAGTCAACGTTTAAATCTTTACATAATCCCTCTATAGCATATATTGATCGTATTTGATCTATAACTGTATCTTTTCTACTACCGAATAACCAAGCTTTAAGTAAATTATCATAATCTTTATCTGAGGTGTTAAAATAAATTTTTTCTCTCATATCTTGGCCTAAGGTATGAAATAAGTTTTTAGTCTTACTTCTTTCGTCTAAAAAATCTTTTAACATATTATTATCCTCTGTTATAAATTCTTTTCTATACAAAGGAGGTGATAATAAAAACACTTTTTTAAACTTTACATGACCTGCTATACCTAATAATAGTCTAAAACATGTATGAAGTCCCATAGCACCTTGACCTAAATTCCAGAATTTTAAACCTAAATATTTACTTAATTTATATCCCCAAGTATATTCTATAGGTAGACCTACACCTTCAGTAAAACTA
>CEOD01005316.1_pt1 | contig 12874 bp, 5 predicted proteins | sample 530341 | NCBI WGS metagenome assembly CEOD01 (sample SAMEA2619950, study PRJEB7988) | marine metagenome | isolation source: saline water (ENVO:00002010), including | reverse complement strand
CCTTGATTGTGTTTACAAAGTTGGTTCAGCATCAACTGAAATGGTGAAAGTTTACACTGAAAACAGTGCTGGTGTTACAACAGCAGTTATGAGAATCAAGTGTAATGTTGATACATTTGGTCCAGGTATTGCACACACTGCAAGACCATTTATGGGTAATTATAGTTGGGGTAAAATTGTTTTTGAAGAAAGAACTAAAACCAAGTCTTTTGACTCATATAATGATAATGGAGTCATTGGAATTTCAACATCTGGTTTGGTTCAAAGGACTGCATCTCTTAAATTTAAAAACTATACTTAATCCCCTATAAATAAACAAAAAAGTCCTAATAAAATGGCTGCGATTATAACTGATCAACTTCGTATATTAAATGCTAAAAACTTTGTTGCTGGAGTACAATCCAGTACCAATTCTTATTATACGTTCATTGGTCTCCCCAATGCCAGTGATTATTCATCTACTTGGGATAGTTTTCCACCCTCTCCCAAAGATAATTTAGATGAATCAAATGATTATTGGGATACTATGATTGCCTTGAAAAAAGTAGGTAGTGGAGATGTTACTCAAGTTGTTAATAAAAACACTTGGTCATCTGGCAGCATCTATGATATGTGGAGGAATGATATTTCAAGATCAAATCCTTCACAACCATCTGGTTCATTTAACATATACAATGCAAATTATTATGTAATGAACAGTGATTTTAGAGTTTATATTTGTCTTTATAATAATGCAACTCCTGAAAATAATTTCAAAGGTAGTCCTTCATTAGATGAACCAACATTTACTGACTTAGAACCTAGAGCAGCAGGTTCAAGTGGTGATGGTTACATTTGGAAATATCTTTATACTATTAAACCAGGTGATGCAATTAAATTTGACTCAACAAAATATATTCCAGTTCCTAATAATTGGGGTAATACTACTGACACCTCTACAGTCAAGGAAAATGCTGCTACAAGTGGTCAATTAAAAATTATTACTATTAGAAATAGAGGTGCTGGTTTAGGAAATGCCAATACTTACACTGGTCTTACTGTTAAGGGTGACGGTAAAGGTGGTAAAGCAACTGTAGTAGTAAATGCTGATAGTAAAATTCAATCAGTTACTGTTACAAATGGTGGTTCAGGATATACTTATGGAACAGTTGACCTTTCAGAAAAAGGTATAACAGCAACAACATCTCCAGTTTTTGATGTAATTATTCCTCCTGCTGGAGGTCATGGACATGACATTTATACTGAATTAGGTGCATCAAATGTACTTACATATTCAAGATATGATAATGATGCTCAAAACCCTGACTTTATTACAGGAAATCAATTTGCAAGAGTTGGTCTTATTGAGAACCCACAACAGTTTGGTTCAACTAGTCTCCTTACTTCAGACAAAGCAGCAGCAACTTATGCATTAAGACTCACTGGTGTTGGATATAGTTCAGTGGTTTTTACTGCTGATAGTGAAATTACACAAACAGTTGGACTTGGTTCAACAGCAGTTGGAAGAGTTATTTCATATGATCAAACAACTGGTGTTTTAAAGTATTGGCAAGATAGAACTAATGTTGGATTTAATTCTGATGGTTCACAAAATGCTAGTGCTAAATATGGATTTGTTAATATCTTATTTGATGGTGATGCTAAATCAAATGTAGGCGGAAATGTTAATATTATTGGTGGATCAGCAACACTTCAGATCAGCACTTCATTTACAGGTATTAGTACTGTAATAAATAATAGGACATATAATCTTGGGCAAGAATTTACAATGGGCACTGCAAATCCTGAATCTAAAAAATATTCAGGAAACATTGTCTATGTAGATAATAGACCTCCAGTTACTAGGTCTACTTCCCAGAAAGAAGACGTCAAAATCATTTTGCAATTCTAAAGAATTATGCCACAGGAAACTAATCTCAATGTTGCTCCTTATTTTGATGATTTTGACGCAACTAAAAACTACAACGAAGTTTTATTCAAACCTGCCTATCCAATTCAGGCAAGAGAGTTAAATAATATACAATCTCTTCTTCAAGGACAAATTGAAGCAATGGGTGACAACCTCTTTAAAGAGGGAACTGTTGTCATTCCTGGCAATTCATCTTATAAATCTAGATTTCAATGCATTCAAATACAACCAGAATTTTTAGGTGTTCCAGTAAATTTATATCTTGATTCGTTAATTGGTAAAAAAATTACAGGAAGAACATCAGGAGTAACAGCAAAAGTTGTAACATATATTACTGATGCTCAATCTGATAATGGTAATTTCACATTATATTTGAATTATGAAGATTCTAGTGATGATGGTAATTCAACTGAAGTATTCTTTGATGATGAAATTCTTACGTCTAATTCTCCAATAGCATTTGGAAACTCATTTATTTCTGCTGGTGAAGGATTTGCCAATACTATTGTTTCAGGTGCATCAGCAGTTGGAACTGCATTTACACTAAGTGCTGGTATTTTCTATCTTAGAGGTAATTTTGTTACTGTTGATGATCAAATTCTTATTCTTGATCAATATACTACAACTTCAAGTTACAGAATTGGTTTCCAAATTGAAGAAAAAATTATTACTGCAGATGATGATAATTCGCTTTATGATAATGCAAGTGGATTTAATAACTTTACAGCACCTGGTGCAGATAGACTAAAAATTACTGCTAATTTAGCAAAAAAAGCACTTGATAATTTTGATACTCAAGGATTTGTACAAATTGCTGAAATTAATAATGGTCAACTGAAGAATGCCATTAATAATACCTCAAGATATAATATTCTTGGTAATGAGTTGGCAAAAAGAACATTTGATGAATCTGGTCATTACTATGTTAAAGAATTACAGACTAAAATTAAAGAAAGTTTAAATAATCTTGAAGGTAATAGAGGTGTATATAAATCAGATCAACTGACTCAGGGTGGGAATGTTCCATCTGATGATTTGATGGTTTTTCAGATTTCACCTGGCAAAGCATATGTAAGAGGATATGAAACTGAAATAAAATCACCACAATTTGTTGATGTTCCAAAACCAAGAACATCAAGAAGTATGGGAAATACTGGTGTTGCTTTTGATTTTGCTCCAACAATTGCAGTTAACAATGTAACTGGAAATGCACCTATTGGTTTTAATACAACTAATACACTTTCTTTAAGAACCCAAAGAGTTGGGTCTGATAAGTATGCTGCTGCTGGTGATGAAATTGGTAAGGCAAGAATTTACGACTTTGCCTTAGAATCTGGTTCATATGATGTAGCAAATTCAAATATAAATCAGTGGGATCTTTCATTATTTGATATTGAATTTAAAAATGAAATTACTTTAAACCTGTCTGCCACACTAGCAAAATCAACATTTATTGAAGGTAAAAATAGTGGTGCAAATGGTTATATTCATACAACTGCTACAGGTATTGCACATACTTTGTTTAATGTAAGAGGTGAATTCCAAATTGGAGAAGCAGTTACATTAAATGGTGATGATGACCAACAGAGATTTTTAGTTGCCACTAGACAATATTCCTTATCTGATGCAAAATCAATTTTTGGAGTTGTTGGAACTGCTAATACATTTACTGCTGATATAATTCAAAGTCCTATATTAACCTTTGACAATGCAAGAATTAGTGCATCAAGTGGAGGAATTTCTACTGTAACTAGTCCTTCATTGGGTGGAAATACATTTGTTGGAGTTGTTACTTCTGGAAATATAATTCAGTATGAAAGACCAGGATTAAATGATGTTTCTTTTGCAAGGGTTGTCTCTGTTGCATCAACTAATTTTACAGTTGCAGCAGTATCTACAGTAAATGGAGTTGCTAATGGTAGTCTTCCAACTGCCACCTTTGATGCAAATGATCTTAAAATCGTAACAACAAAATTAACAAACTCCTCAAACAGTGGAAATGATGCAGGTAAAGATTCTCTTTACAGTGTCTTGCCCAATATTAATGTAAAATCTGTAAACTTAAATGGTTCAAGTGCAATCATTAGAGTTAAGAAAACTGTAACTATTAGTGCAGCAGGTGAAACAGGAGCTATTGCTGTTGATGACCTTCTTAATCAAACTTGGTCCTCATTTGATGAAGAAAGATATTCTCTTCAAAGTGATGATGGAACAACTCAAATTCTTACTAATGATAAGTTCTCATTCAATTCTGCCAGAACAGAACTTACTATTCAAGGGTTGACTGGAACTGGCACTGCTGTTTTAGTTGGAACTGTTGTACAAAACAAACTTACTTCAAAAGTAAAAAGAAAAAATATTGTTAATAAATTAATAATTGATAAATCATCCAATCCCATATCAGGCACTGATAAAGTAGGTTTTGCTGGTACAACTTTAAATGATGGTCTTGATTATGGAAACTATCCATTTGGAACAAGGATTCAAGATGATGTAATTTCTCTGAATAAACCAGATGTTTACATTGTACATGCAATATTTGAATCTTTAGATGTAAACGCTCCTACTAGTCCAACATTAACTGTCAGTAATATGACAGGACCAAGTGGTAATACAAATGATCTTCAAATTGGTGATGTATTTGTTGGCAACTTAAGTGATGCTAAGGCAGTTTACCTTGAGCAATTATCTTCAACCTCAATTGCTTTTGCATATATCAACAATAAAACATTCCAAAATGGTGAAATCATAAGTTTCACAAATACTGATGTTCAGACAAATGTTGCTGATATCACAACAGGTTCACCAAATATTACATCATCTTTTGAATTTGATAATGGTCAAAGAAGTGACATTTATGACATTTCTAGAATAAGAAGAAGATTCAATGCACATACACCTACCAAAAAAATCCTAATCTATTATGGATTCCTTGATTATGATTCCAGTGATACTGGTGATATAACAACTGCAAACTCATATACTAATTGTGATTACTCTAATGAAGTTCAATCAACTGATGGGTTTAGAAATACTGATTTAATTGATTTGAGACCTAGAGTTTCAGATTATAGTGTTACTGAGGGTGGAAATTCACCATTTGAATTTGATGGAAGAAACTTTGGTAATGGTAATCATAGTTCAAAACACATTTTTGCAAGTGATGAATCAACCACTCTTGCATATGACTACTATCTTGGCAGAGCAGATAGGGTTTATCTGACTAAAAATGGTGATATTCAAGTTACTCTTGGAGCTCCATCTGATAGACCAGAACTTCCTGATGTTCTTCCTGGTGCTTTAAACATTGCAAATGTTTTTAATCCCCCTTATCTCTATAATGTAGAAGACTCAAGTATTAAATTTATTGAGCACAAGAGATATCAGATGAATGATATCGCCAGACTTGAAAGAAGAATTAAAAATCTTGAATATTACACTTCTCTCAATCTTCTTGAGCAAAATACTCTTAATACTTTTGTTTCTGATGCCAATGGTTTGAATAGATTTAAATCTGGCATTTTTATAGATAATTTCTCTTCATATACTCCACAAGATGTAAGTATTGGTATCAGAAATAGTATTGATCCAGTGCAAAAAGTCTTAAGACCTGCACATTACTCAACAGCAGTAAATCTTCAAGTTGGTAGTTCTGCTATTCCAGGAGTTGGAGCAGATGCTCCAGCAAATACTGATGCAAGATTTGCATCATTGGCAGGACAAAATGTAAGAAGAACTGGTGATGTTATTAGTTTAAACTATACTGAAGTTGCTGAAATATCTCAACCATATGCTACTAGAGTTGAAAATGTAACTCCTTTCTTGATTGATTTTTATCAAGGTAGTATTGCATTAAATCCAACCTCTGATGTTTGGGTAAGCACTTTGCCACCTGAAACTAATGATGTTATTATTGAAGGCAATTTTGAGTCAATTGCTGATGCACTTCAAGCAGATGTAACTGATGGTGCTGATGGTTTAAGAACAGGTGTAGCACCTACTTTATGGAATTCTTGGGAGACCACTGGAATTAGTCTTGATCTTTCAGGAACAACTCGAAATGAGACATTTGCAGCTGCTTCAAGAAGAACTGGTAGATCTACTGCCAATTTAGGTCTGCGTGGAAATAATGCAAGTTTGAGTACAATTAATTCAACCACAATTGATGGTACTATTAACATTGAGCAAAATAGAACAGGTGTTCAGCAGACTGTAAATGAAATTTTAACAGATGCAGAATCACTTGGTACTAGAATTACCAATAGATCTATCTCCAATTTTATGAGAGAGAGAAATATTGAATTTACTGGCACTAGAATGAAACCAAATACACAAGTATTTGCTTTCTTTGACAATGTAAATGTAACCTTAAGATGCACCCCCAAATTGATTCAAATTGCAATGAATTCTGGTGTATTCCAAGTTGGTGAAGAAGTTGTTGGAACAGTTCCTGGTTCAGAAGATGCAGGTTCAATCAGATTTAGGGTTGCTGCTGCTAATCATAAGTATGGTCCTTTTAATAATCCAACTGACTTCTATGATAGCAATCCTTATTTGAGATCCAATGCTGTTCCTTCAGTTTATTCTGCTCAAAGCACAATACTTAATGTAGATACTGTTACACTTGCATCAGAAGAAAATCCAACCTTTACAGGTCACGTTGTTAATACAATGACTCTTCAGGGTCAAACAAGTGGAGCTGAAGCAACTGTAACAAATGTCAATCTTATTACAGATAGAGTTGGCACATTACAGGGTTGTTTTGAAGTTCCTGGAGAGGATGATTTAACAATACAAACCTTTAATACAGGAAGAAACGTATTTAAACTTACAAGTAGTGCAATCAATAGTAGAATTCAAGGAACCACTACCACTGAAGCAGAGGAAATTTTCTATTCACAAGGTGATATTGATACTACAGAAGAAGTGACTCTTTCCCTTAGAAATGCAAGAGTTAGCACAGTTGATGTGCTTCCAGAATCTCAAACTATTGAGTCTGATGTAAATCTGGAAATTATTAATAGCACAACACTAAGACCAACTCCTCCTCCTCCTCCACCACCAGCACCTCCAAGAAGAGGTGACCCACTTGCACAGACCTTCAAGATTGACTCATCTATTGGAATCTATGCCACAAAGGTTGATTTATTCTTCCAAACTAAAGATGATACTCTGCCTGTAACTGTACAGATTAGAGAAACAACATTAGGAACACCAAATAATACTATTCTTGCCTTTTCAGAGGTAACTCTTGATCCTGATGATATTAATATTTCCTCTGATGGCACAGCATCAACAACATTTAGATTTGAATCGCCTGTATATCTCAGACCAGGTGCTGAATATGCTTTAGTTGTTCTTTCAAGTGTAACAACTTACAATCTCTGGATTTCCAGACTTGGAGAAGCAGATGTAACTACTCTTGCCACAGAATCAGGTAGAGTCTTAGTAACTGAGCAACCTGTGCTTGGTTCACTCTTTAAATCACAAAACTCTTCAGTATGGACTCCAAGTCAATATGAAGATATGAAGTTTGTTATTCATAGATGTGACTTTATAGGAACTGGTAATGTTCAGTTCTATAATCCTGAACTTGATGATAAAAATGAGGCAATTGGACCTGGTGCAATTCTTGCTGAATCTAGAAGCATTAGTGTTGGTATTGGCACAACAGTAAATCAAGGATCTGCTGCAAATCCTCTCATTGTTGGCAATAAAGTTATCCAAACAAACACTGGAGCATCTGGTTTCCTTAAAAAGTTTGCTGGCATTGCTACAGGTCAACTTAGTGTTACAAACACTGGTATTGGATTTACACCATCTGCAGGTTCATTTACATTTACAGGAGTTGGTTTAACAGCAGTAACTGGAAGAGGTGTTAATGCAACTGCTGATATAACTGTACTTGATGGTATTGCCATTGGTGCAACTGTCAGATCTGGAGGAAGCAATTATTCATTAGGTGATGTTCTGACACCTCTGCCATTTGGCACTAGTAAACTTGGAACTAAATGTCAACTTACAGTTGGTATTATTACAGCACAGAATGCAATGATTTTGAATAATGTTCAAGGTGAATTCAGTACTAATGTTACTGATTATCTTGTATATGATTCTACTGCTGGAACCAGACTCTCAATTAATGCTGGTGTTGGTGGTTCAGTTTGTCCTACAAGTACAACACTTATTACTGATGGTCTTCATATGAAGATCAAGCAAAGAAATCATGGAATGTACTCTAGTACAAATAAAGTAAAAGTGAGAAATGTAAAAGGAACTAGCGCACCTACAAGTCTCCTGACTAATATAGCAAGATCAAGCACTGCAAACATTTCAATTGCAAACACAAATGGATTTGAAAATTTTGAAAATGTAGGTGTTTCAAATACTAATCCAGGATATGTTCAGATTGGTGAAGAAATTATCAAATATGAAGGTGTTACATCAGGTAGTGGTACATCTGGAACATTGACTGGTATTGGAAGAGCAGCAGAAGGAATTGCTGCAAGTTATAAAGCAAATGATCTTGTCACAAAATATGAGTTTAATGATGTTTCTTTGAGAAGAATAAACACAACTCACAATCTTCAAGATGTGACCAAAGAGGATGCTTTAGCAATTGACTCTTATCACATTAAAATTGATATGAATTCAAATGGAACAAATAGAACAGGTATTGGAGGTACATTTATTCCTCAAACAAATTATCTTACTGATGGTTCTACTAATACTAGTGTTGCCAAGGGATCTTACAATATCCCTTACTCATTAATCATACCTGATGTTACTGCAACAACACCAGAAGGTGCATATGTTCTTGCATCTGCCAGAACTATTTCTGAAACTTCTGTTTCAGGTAATGAGGTAGCATTTGTTGACCAAGGATTCCAAGATGTTCAGTTTAACCAAAAGAACTATTTTGAATCACAAAGAATGGTTGCATCATCAGTCAATCAAGATGAAAATCTTTCACAATTCCCTGGCAACAAATCATTTACTTTGAACCTTGATTTACTTACTTATGATAAGAGAATTTCACCTATGATTGATCTTAATCACTCATCTGTTGTATTTGTATCCAATAGAGTTGATGGTCCAATTTCAAACTTTGCTACTGATCCAAGAGTGACAGGTATTCCAAATGATCCTAACAGCATGTTATATGTTACTAAAAATGTAACTCTTGAAAATCCTGCTACATCTCTGAAGGTATTCATTGATGCTTACATTGCAAATACAAGTGATGTGAGAATTTTCTATGCTCTTGACCAAAATGTAAGTGCAAAAGAAACTAAGTTTAAACCATTCCCAGGTATCAATAATATTGATACTTTTGGAAACGTTATTGATCCTTCACTGTCAGATGGAACTCCTGATGATAGGAAAGAGAAAAGTGATAAATTGACTCAAACACCTTCAATAAATGACTTTACTGAATACAAATTTACTATGGATAATCTTCCACCTTTCAAGTCATTTAGACTTAAACTGATTGGAACATCATCTAATCAAGCAGTTGTTCCTCAATTTAGAAACCTTAGAGTATTAGCATTAGCATGAGTTTTATTCCAGTTGAGGGCAATAAAAACCTATTGAGAGATGGGAAATCTAATGCCCTAATTAATACAAATAAAAATGAATTTAATGCATACATAAAAAACAGGGAGAAACTTTTATCTGATAAGGAAAGAGTTGACTCCCTTGAAAAAAAAGTTGATAATTTAAAGGGTGATCTAGATGAAATCAAATCAATGTTAAAAGCACTAACTAATGGCTAACAATACTATCACCTTTAATCCAAATTCCAATACTGCATATGGTGTAAATCTTACTATATTGGAAGGTGCTGACTTTAAGTCTACTTTTAAAGTAAATAAAGAGAATAAATCAGCATTTGATTTAACTGGTTATGCAATTCATGGAAAAATGAAAAAAAGTGTTGCTATTGGAGCATCTACTGGTGGAATTCAAGGATTTACTGCTGGTATTACAAGTGCTGCTGGTGGTGAATTTAATATTTCACTTACAGATACTATAACAAAGGATTTAAAACCAGGAAGATATTATTATGATATTAATGTTGTGAGTTCAGCATCAACAGTTTATAAAATGGTTTCAGGAAACATAGTGGTAGAAGGGGGTCTCTCCGTCTAACTAAATATAGAAAAGGATATAGTGTATAATGGCACAACCTTCTTCAAGACAAGAACTCATAGATTATTGTTTAAGACAGTTAGGTGCCCCTGTCTTAGAAATTAATGTCGCTGAAGAACAACTCCAAGATTTGATGGATGATGCTATTCAGCATTTTCAAGAAAGACATTATGATGGTGTTGAGAAGGCATTCTTAAAGTATCAGATTACTGAAAAGGATGTTGAGAGAGGTAAAGCAAGACCTCCTGGAGCATCAAGTGCTACTACTCAAACTGGTATTACTTCAACCACAGTAAATACCACAGTAGGAGGAGATTCTACCAATTTTGCTTTTTATGAAAATAGCAATTACATTCAAGTCCCACCTCAAGTTATAGGTATTGAAAGAATATTTAAATATGATGATGCTCAGGCAGCAAGTAGTTCAAATATGTTCAGCTTCAAGTACCAACTGTTCTTGAATGATATTTACTACTTTGGAAGCACTGACCTGCTCTCATATTCAATGTCAATGAGTTACTTGGAGACAATGGATTTTCTCCTTAATACTCACAAGAGAATTAGATTTAATATTAGACAAGATAGAATGTATCTTGATGTAGATTGGGATAATCTGAAAAAGGATGAATTTATTATTATTGAATGCTATAGAGCACTTAATCCAAATGATTACACAAGAGTATATAATGACCCCTTCTTAAAAAGATATTTGACTGCTTTAATCAAAAGACAATGGGGACAAAACCTTATTAAGTTTACAGGTGTAAAACTACCTGGAGGCGTTGAATTTAATGGAAGACAACTGTTTGATGATGGTCAAAGAGAACTTGATGAAATCAAGGTTGAGATGTTAAGTAAGTATGAGTTACCACCAATGGATTTGATAGGTTGATCACATGCTCAATCCATATTTTTTAAACAACTCTAAACAAGAGCAAAATCTCATACAGAGTCTAGTCAACGAACAGTTGCAAATGTATGGGATTGAAATATTTTACATTCCTAGAAGGTATGTAAAAAAGAATACTGTTATTAGAGAAGTAATACAGTCAGAATTTGATAATGCATATCCAATAGAAGCGTATCTTGATAGTTATGAAGGATATGGAGGTCAGGGTACATTATTATCAAAATTTGGAATTCAAGAAGTAGATGATTTGACATTAGTTGTGTCAAGAGAAAGATATGAAAATTATATTACCCCTCTCATCAAAGATGTTCCAAATATTGAATTATCAACTAGACCAAAAGAAGGTGATTTAATTTATTTCCCATTAGGTGATAGATTATTTGAAATAAATTATGTTGAACATGAGCAACCATTTTATCAATTACAAAAAAACTATGTTTACACACTGAAGTGTCAACTTTACAGATATGAAGATGAGGTTCTTGATACTGGTGTAGAAACAATTGATGATGAAATTGAGCAGATTGGATATATTCAAAAATTACAATTAATAGGTGTTGCAACACCTGCAACAGCATCTGTTATTGGTATTGGAACTGGTACTATTTCTAGTATTAAAATAACCAACATGGGCGGTGGATATTCCTCAATACCCACAGTTGCAATTTCTTCTGCACCAGCTGGTGGAATAGATGCCAAAGCAGTAGCAGTTCTCACCAATGATTATATTGGTTGTGATGGAACAAAAGGTGGAACCATAACTGAGATACAACTTACAAATCCTGGTTTAGGTTATACTGTAAACCCAATCATAACAATAACAGGAGGTGGTGGTGATGGTGCCACTGCTGAGGTGGTAGGCATTGAAACTATTGGTGGTATCAACCCAATCAGCATTTCATCAGGTGGTAGTGGATATGTTGGTGCTCCCACTGTTGGCATATCAACCCCAGTTCATGTTGGAGCAGCAGCAACTGCAACGATTGACATTCCAATCAATCCTGGTGCTGGGTCAAGTGTTATTGATACCACAATCAGTGTTGGTATTGCTACCTATCTGTTCCCTGGTGGAACTACAGGTGGTGTCTTCTACAAGTCTGCACCTACTGTTACATTCTCAGATCCAACAGGCACAGGAGACAACGCAAATGCTACATCAACAATTCAAGATATTGCAATAAGTGGTGGTAGAGTTAATTCTTTATCAATTACTGATGAAGGGAGGTTCTATACATCAGTTCCTACAGTAACTATTGCTCATCCTGGAATTAGTATTGCTTCTGCTACCATAGGAATTGCTGGATCATCTATAAATCCAAGTTCTATAGCATTCAGCACAACAGGTAGGGCATATACAAGTGCTCCAATTGTGGCGATTACCACATCTACTGGACAGGATGCACCAACACAACATGCCACTGGTATTGCTACTATTCATCCTATTACTGGTATTATTACAGCAGTTTCATTTGACCCTGCTGATGCTTGGGCAGTTGGAACTTCAGCAACTATTGGAGCAGGATATACTGTTGCTCCCAATATTGCTTTTGGGTCACCATCACCTGTTCAAGCAACTGCAACTGCAACAATTTCAATTGGTGGTTCAGTAACAAGTCTTGCTATTGGAAATAGTGGATTTGGATATATTTCAGCACCAACAGTCACAATATCAGCACCAGCAGGTGTAACTACACAATTTACTGCCACTGGTATTGCAACTATCAGATTTAATTCAATTTCAACTACAGGAACACTTTCAACAACATCAACATCAATAACTGGTATTAATACAACAGGAATAATTGTTGGTGATAGAGTCAGACTTTCTGTGGGTCATGATAGTCATTACAATTTTGTACCAGCAGGAACTTTTGTAAGTGGTATTGGTGCAGGATCAGTCA
>CEOD01013075.1_pt1 | contig 12884 bp, 11 predicted proteins | sample 530341 | NCBI WGS metagenome assembly CEOD01 (sample SAMEA2619950, study PRJEB7988) | marine metagenome | isolation source: saline water (ENVO:00002010), including | reverse complement strand
CGGAGGCTACTGATTCAAGGTGGCCTCGATTCTGTGAATCGGGGATATTCAGGCAGCCAGTTGGATTGCAGCAACCCCGCCAACTACCCCGGATCGGGATCGGAGGGTGTGGGTGTGAAAGGCCTAGTTATTTAGTCTGATAGCTGTTTAGATTGCCGCGCGGACTGAAAAGTTGTTGTCGGCAGGAACTTTCCCCTCTATCAAAATTTGGTTTTATGTCCGCCGACCTCAAAAAGATCATCGAGGCTTTGCTTTTCTCAACATCGGAAGCCCTTCCTGTGCGGGAGATGCATCGGGTGCTGGCCGAGGCGCATGAGCAATCGCTGGCGGATGCAGAGCAGGCGGAGGACGGTTCCGATGACGAAGAGTTTGAAGGGGAGGCGTCCATTCCTCCTCCTCCGGGGACTTCACGGTTGCGGGAGATTATCCATGAGTTGCGCGAGGATTGGCGAAATGCGAATTCGGTGTACGACGTTGCGGAGATCGCAGATGGATTTCGGATGGTCGTGCGCCCCGCCTATTCGGATGCGGTTCGCTTGCTGCGCAAAGAGCCCCGACCGGCCCGTTTGAGTGCTGCAGCCATGGAGACTCTATCGATTATCGCTTACCGCCAACCGGTGACTCGCTCGGATATGGAGCGGATTCGAGGCGTATCGATTGACAGTGCACTGGCTCGGCTGACCGAACACCAACTGGTGGAGGCAGTAGGGCGCGCTGAGTTGCCGGGACGTCCCACCATGTACGGGACGACAGACAAATTTTTGGATTTCTGCGGGATACGTTCCGTCGAAGAATTGCCTTCATCGGACGTTCTCTCTCCGTCACGATTAGATGCGTGGCTACAGGAAGAAGAGGAAGAGGATGCACCGGATACGGCCGATATGGGTTTACCGGAGGCGGAAGCAGTCGACGCGCCGGAAGAGGCGAATGAGAGTGATGAAAATGATTTGGACAACGAGGAATTGCGGTGAATGAAGCTCTGAACGATCTGCGGAAGCGTATTAACGAAATCGACCGGAATCTGGTCGGATTGCTGGACGAGCGGGTTCGCCTGGCGGGCGAGATTGGGAAGACCAAAGTGCGGGATGGTGTTCCGTTTTTTGATCCCGCGAGAGAAGAGGAAGTATTGGAAAGGGCACAGGGCTCCAGTGACGGGTCTTTTCCCACTCCCGCATTGCGGCGAATTTTCCGGGAGATAATCTCCGCATCGATTTCATTGCAGAAGAAATTGGTGATCGGGTTCCTCGGACCGGAAGCCACCTTCACCCATCAGGCTGCACGGGAATGTTTCGGTTCAAGTGTCGAATTTCGAGCCTTCCGAACGATTCCCGAAGTGTTTAGCGCGGTCGAGCGGGGAGCGGTCGATTACGGGGTGGCCCCGGTTGAGAATTCGATCCAGGGATCTGTCTTTGCGACTATGGATTCTCTGGTCGACGCGGACCTACGGATCATCGCTGAGCGCCGGTTGAGTATCGAGCACTGCTTGATCTCGCGTGAGCCATTGGATCAGATTCAGCGAGTCTACTCGAAGGATCAGGCGCTGGGACAATGCCGTTCCTGGCTGGCGAAGAATCTTCCCAATGCCGACCTTATCGACGCGACGAGTACGGCCGGAGCGGTGAAAATCGCCGCTGAAGAGGAAGGGGCCGCAGCGATTGCGAGCGCTTTGGCCGCGTCGGAATTCGATTTGCCTGTTCTCGAGCGCGGTATTCAGGACGTGCGGAGCAACTTTACCCGGTTTTTGGTCTTGGGGCGCCCCGATTGTACCCCGGCTGTTCCGGAGGAACGCGCGCGGACTGCGGTGATTCTCTCCATCTCCGATGCTCCCGGGGCACTGCAAAAGGCTCTCGGTCCTTTTGCTGATAAAGGAATCAACCTGAGCCGTATTGAATCTCGCCCCAGCCGCAAGAAAGCGTGGGACTATTTATTTTTCATTGAATTTGCCGGGCACGAAAACAACCCGGATGTAGCGGAAGTACTGGAAGGACTGCGGGCGAATTGTCCGCTTGTTAAAGTTCTTGGCAGTTTTCCGGTTGCAGACAAACTTGACTGATTGCCCCGCTCCCCGGAGAGTGCATCTACCAGTACAGCAAGCGTATTATACCAGATTATGGCCATTTTCCCGAGTCGAAGAAACCCAAAAAGCCGGATTGCCCGGCGTTGCCAGGACGATTCTGTCACCAAACTTCGCCTGAAGTATGCTCCGTATTACTATACGTTTGATCGGCAGGAAGGCACGCAGGTTTGGCGCGACGGCAAGTCCTACATCATGCTTTCGAGCAACGACTACCTCGGCTTGGGGAATCATCCAAAAGTCATCGAGGCGGGTAAGGCGGCCATGGAGAAGTGGGGTGCGAGCACTACAGGAGCACGCTTGGCCAATGGTAGCCGATCATACCACACTGAGTTGGAAGAGGAATTGGCAGACTACATCGGCAAGGAAGCCTGCCACATTCACGCAGCGGGCTATCTTTCCTGTATGTCGGCAGTGGCCTCGTTTGCCGAACGCGGGGACCTGATCGTTGTCGACAAGAACGTTCACTCATCCCTCTGGTCGGGAATTCACCTGAGCGGTGCCTCGGCTGAGCGTTTTATTCACAACAATCCCGACGACCTGCGGGATGTTCTCGTTCACGAGGACCCAGACCGTGCGAAATTACTCCTCTTTGAGGGTGTATACTCGATGGAAGGACACGTCGCGAGAATGCCGGAGTTGATGGATGTGGCCCGTGAGAACGACATGTTCTCGGTCATGGATGATGCGCATGGCTTCGGGGTGATGGGGCCTGGAGGGCGGGGGACCGCCGCACACTTCGGGCTGCAGTCCGAGGTGGATGTCATCTCCGGAAGTTTTTCAAAAGCTCTTTCCAGCACCGGCGGCTACGTCGCCAGCTCGAGAGAGATGATCGATTATCTGCGGACTCACTCCAAGCAGACGATTTTCAGCGCAGCGATTTCACCCTCGCAAGCGGCTTGTGCGTTGGCGTCCTTGAGAATATTGAAGGAAGAGCCGGAGCACCTGGAGCGTTTGTGGCACAATACCCGCCGTTATAAGCAAATGGTGGAGAGCCTCGGTCTGGATTGTTGGGGCAGTGAAACCCCGGCGATGCCGATTGTGTTGGGATCGAAGGAGCGGGTGTACTCGTTCTGGAAGGATCTTTTGGCCAAGGGCGTCTTTACTGTGATCTCCGTTGCTCCTGGGGTGCCTCCCGGAAAGGACTTGGTGCGAACAGCGATTTCGGCCCGTCACACTGATGATGATCTGGATAAGGTCGGCGAAGCCCTCGCTTACGCCGCCCGTAGTCTCTAATTTTTAACGATGTCGAACTCTCAAATCTTCGATCGAGGCCGATCTGCGGGTAGTTTTCCCATTTTATTTGCGTCTGAGGCAAAGAAATGGGCCGCTGGGCTTGGATTGAGTTGATTCGTGCAAGGCTGTTCGTCAATGTCGCCGTTTTCCATGCGTTCGCTCCTCACTTCTTTTCTACCGGCGCTCATTCTCCTGTCGGGTCTCGGAATCTCTCCGGCGCTCTTTGGGCAGGCCCAGGTGACGCCGACTACTGTCCGGGAGGTCCGGGTACGCTACGACGGTTTTCCTTCTGTCAGCGAAGCTCTGATCCGGGGTAACATTCAGGTTCAGCGTGGCACACTCTTCGAGCAGCCTGCTGTCGACCGCTCCATTCGCTCCCTGTACCGCACCGGTTTTTTTGAGTTCATCGCTGCCGATGTGGATGAGGTCGGCAATGACGAGGTCATTGTGACCTTTCGGGTGAAGCCGAAGTACCGTATTTCGACGATTCGTTTTGTCGGCAACGATAAGATCTCCGATAAACGCCTCCTCAAAGAGACTTCCATCTCGGTCGGAGACTTCTTCGACGAGTACAATGCAAAGTCGGATGAGGATACCATTTACGCGCTTTACCTGAAAAAGGGGTACTCGAACGTCGATGTCGAATACGAGTATGTCAGTGACGATACGACCGGACTGATCGACGTTACCTTTATCGTTCAGGAAGGAGATAAAATCCACGTTGGTGAGATCAAATTTACGGGAATCGGCGAACTCAAACCTTCGAAATTGCAAAGCGTGATGCAGCTCAAGGAGTGGAGTTTCTTCACCTCTTGGCTCACAGGCTCCGGTCGCTTCGACCCGGATTTGCTTGTCGATGATCGCCAGAACTTGCTCGCCTACATTCGTGACCAGGGGTACCTCGACGTTAAAATCCCAGAGTCTGCGATTCAAATCAGCTACCCGGAAGAGTCGGTGGTCGATATCGAGATTGATGTGGATCTCGGTAAGCAGTATTCGGTGGGAACGGTCGCTGTCACCGGGAACACACTGTTTAGTGATGAGGTAATTCTGGAGGAGACGGATCTGGAACCGGGTGATGTGTTTTCACCGTCCAAAGTCGCCAAGGCGAGCGAAGAAATTCGTCTTTTCTACGGGGCGGATGGGTATCTTGAAACCTACGTCCGCGCCTTGCGCACACCCAATATTGAGACGGGAGCCATTGATCTGGTGTACCAAGTTGCCGAGAGTCAGAAGTTTGATGTCGAGTCGATCAATCTCCAGGGGAATACGAAGACCAAGAGTATCGTCATCATTCGGGAGTTGGCACTGGCACCGGGAGACACGTTTGACCTGAAGCGTATGCGTAACAGTCAGCTGCGTCTGGAGAATACCCGATATTTCGATTCGGTGAACCTTCGTCCGGAATCAACCAACGTTCCCGGGAAAAAGGATCTGAGCATTTCTGTTCAAGAAGGGCGTACCGGTAACCTGACCTTTGGTGCTGGATTCAGCTCCTTGGAAAAGGCCGTGTTCTTCGCAGAAATCAGTCAGGGTAACTTTGATATCTTTAACTGGCGTTCGTACTTTCAAGGGGACGGTCAAAAGTTCCGCGTTCGATTCCAGATCGGTTCCGAGAGTAACGAGATTGTCATCGCTTTCGAAGAGCCGTGGCTCTTCGAGCAGCAGTTGGCGCTCGGATTCGAGATTTTCCGTCGGGAAACCGATTATAATAGTTCGGAGTACAACGAGTTGCGGACCGGTTTTGAGGTCTACTTGCGCAAGCGTCTCTTCGAGCTCGTGGAGGGTCGGTTGAGCTACACTCTGGAAAATGTGGACATTTTTGATGTATCCGATGATGCCTCCAGCCAAATTAAAGACGAAGAGGGCGAGAAGCTGATCTCCAAGGTAGGGGTGACGCTGACCCGGGATACCCGGGATCGTTTGGTCATTACCCGCCGCGGGAATCGAGTTGAGGTAAATACCCAGGTCGCCGGTGGTCCTTTCGGGGGAGATGTGGATTATTGGAAGAATCAACTGTGGGGCTCTCAGTTCATCCCTACTTTTGAGACCCTCAATCAGGGGATCGCGATTTTTGGTCGGGTTGGAACAATCGTTCCTTATGGCGACAGTGATGTTCCCTTCTTTGACCGGTTCTTCCTCGGTGGACCGAATACCCTGCGCGGGTTCGGCTATCGCGACGTCGGCCCAGTTGACGATACCGGTGAGCCCATCGGGGGTAACTCGTACGGTTACCTATCCTTCGAGTACATGGTCCAATTGGCGGACCCGCTCGAGATTGTTCTCTTCTACGATTGGGGCTACGTGAATTCGGAAGATTGGGATTTCAGTACTGCAGGGTACAATGATGACTGGGGCTTTGGTTTCCGGGTTTTCATCCTCGGTGCTCCCCTCCGGTTGGATTTCGGCTTTCCGATTACTTCCAGCCCGACGAACGACGACGGGATGCAGTTTAATTTTTCATTCGGAACCCGCTTCTGATACCGTATTATCCTCTTCTCATTTTTTCATCAGCTAAACTCCAATCTAACACCTAACACCTATTGTCATGATCAAAAAACAATTCCTTCTAATCGCCGCTATCGTATTCGGTGCATTTTCACTCAGTGCGCAGGACGCACCCAAGGTTGCTATCGTGGATCTTGACCTCGTCCTCAAGGAGTACGACCAGTTCAAGCAAGCACAAGAAGAGCTCAAAGCTCAGCAAGAACGAGCCGACGCCGAACTACGCCCGATGGTGGATTCGATCAACTCGCTCCGTTCAGAGATCCAAGTGGTTACCGACCGGATCAACAACCCCACCAGTAGCGAAGAATCTCAAATGGCTGCTCGTAAAGAGGCGGCTACTCTTCAAGGAACTCTCGAAAAGCAAGCGATTGAATTTCAGCGCATGCGTGCCGAAGCACAGCGCACCATCGCTCAACGCGAGCAAAACATGCTTTCCATGGTTCTCGACGATGTGCGCGGCGCAACCGCTGCGGTAGCAGAAGAGAAGGGGATCTCCTTGGTTCTGAGCAACCAGAATCAGATTGTTCTCTTCTTCGACAATGCACTCGAAATTTCGGACGAAGTTCTCGCTCAGTTGCAGTCCGCTAAATCGAACTAATCGATTTTCGGACTGTCTCTAAGAACGGTGATGAAGGATTGGACTTCCGATTCTTCCGCGCGGGCCAGCCTTTCGTCGCCTTGCGGAGATTTCCGCAGGGCGACCAAGTCTGGCCCTTCGTCGTTTAGTGACCGGATGAGTTTACCGTTTGGAATGACCGTAGATATTTCGCTATGTTCTTCATTCGCCTTGGTTTTGATTGGCTGATTTTTTTCTCATGAGATTCTCATTACCCCTGTCAGAGTTCTTGGAAAGCATAGGTGAATGCCGTGTGGAAGGGGACTGGAACGGCGAGATTGTGGGAATCTCGACCCTGAAGGAGTCGGAGGCAGGCGATTTGTCCTTTCTCGGGAATTCCCGCTACACTCAGGAGGTTGCAGAGACCAAGGCCTCGGTCGTTCTCCTCCCCAATAATTTTAAAGGCTCTCCTCGGGCGGGTCAGATATACGTCCGAGTAACGAATCCCTCGCTTGTTTTAGGACAATTCTGTGGTGTGCTGGAGCGTAGGTTTTGGCCTCGTCCCCCCGCCGGGATCCATCCCACAGCGGTAATTGACCGGGATGCGGTTGTGGCCGAAACGGCATCCATTGGTCCCTATTGTTTGGTTTCGTCCGGCGCCCGTATTGGTCATAGGGCTGTATTGACTTCGCATGTTAGCCTTGGTGCCCATGCTAAAGTCGGCGATGACAGTCGCCTCATGACTCATGTCTCTCTCGGTGATTTTTGCGAAGTAGGAGATCGGTCTCTCCTCAATCCCGGCGTCGTCATCGGTGCCGACGGATTTGGCTATGAGACGGTGGATGGGGTACATGAGAAGGTCCCTCAGATCGGCAGAGTGATCATCGAAGATGATGTCGAAATTGGTGCAAATACAACGATTGACCGGGCTCGCTTTAGTGAGACGCGGATCGGCAGCGGCACAAAAATCGATAATCTAGTCCAGATCGGTCACAACGTCCGGATCGGTCGGGGTTGCTTGATTGTCGCACAGGTCGGTATCAGCGGAAGCGCCATACTCGAAGACTACGTGGTGATCGGCGGTCAGTCTGGTGTCGTTGGGCACATTACGGTTGGAAAAGGGACACGAGTTGGTGGCCAGAGCGGAGTTTCGAAAACACTTCCTCCAGGAAGTGTTGTGCAGGGTTCGCCTGCTGTGGAGCTTCGTATGTTTCAGCGCATTTCGGCCTTGCAACGACGATTGCCTGATTTTTTTGCACGCTTCCAGCAATTGGAAGAGAATACCCGAATTCGTTAAGAATAATGAAAGAAACCCAGTTAAAAGTATTTTCGGGTAGCTCCAATCCAGAGCTGGTCAAAAAAATCTGTGATTACCTCGGCATTACTGCCGGCGAAGTCACTGTAACCAGTTTCCCGGATGGTGAGACGTTTGTTAAATACAATGAGAACATTCGTGGAGACGATGTTTACATTGTGCAGAGCACTTCTGTCCCTGCGAATCATCACATCATGGAGCTCTTGATCATGATTGATGCTGCCCGGCGTGCCTCGGCGAAACGAATTACAGCTGTGATTCCTTTCTATGGCTACGCTCGTCAGGACCGGAAAGATCAGCCGCGGGTTCCGATCACCTCCAAACTAGTTGCGAACCTTCTCGTGGCTTCCGGTGCGAACCGGGTTTTGGCCATGGATCTTCACGCCCAGCAGATTCAAGGGTTTTTTGATATCCCCGTTGATCATCTGTACGCTTCCCCTGTCGTCTATGACTATCTCCGTAGTATGGATACAGAAAATCTGACTGTCTTCTCTCCTGACGTCGGAGGTATGAAGATGGCTGCGGCTTATGCCGATCTTCTCGGTTGCCCACTGGGCTTTTGCGCGAAGCGTCGTATGAATGCTGAGACAGTTGAAGCCTTCAATATTGTCGGCGAGGTCGAGGGCTGTGATATTTTGATCGTAGATGATATGACTGAGACGGCGGGAACGCTGACTGCTGCGGCGAAGTTGCTGAAAGAATCGGGCGCCCGAAGGGTTATGGCTGCGGTGAGTCACGGTACGATCAACGAGATTGGCTACGAGCGGCTGCGTCTGGGCTACATCGACAAGCTGATTACTACCGATACTGTAAAGGTAGATCCAAGAGACCTTCCGATTCACGTGCTCACTGTATCTCCTCTCCTTGCGGAAGCGATCAAGCGGATTCACGGTAACTCGAGTGTGACCAGCCTGTTTCAGGTGAAGGGGTATTAGGGTCGGTTCGCCGGATTGATCGCAGTTGCGGTCAGGTGGTGCGGCGATGATTGTTGCCGGTTGCATTGACGTGCCGGGAAGGAAAGGAGTTCGTGTGTGGTTCCGATTGAGCGTGCTCGGGTTGAAGGCATGGGCAACGCATCGGTCCGGTATAGTGAATGAAGGGAGTGCGCACTTTGTTTCATTCAGCGAGGCAGTGTGCAGGGTAGTTTTACCCGAATTTATCGGAATAAATCGCCCTCTGGGGATTGCCCAATTCGAGGGTCTGTATATGATTTGATTCATGCCCTACCTCGCCGAGTTTGTTGGAACTCTGTTGCTTATTTTGTTTGGTGATGGAGTTGTCGCGAATGCATTGCTGAGTAAGTCGAAAGGAAAGGACTCCGGCAATTTCATGATAACAGCCGGCTGGGGAGTGGCCGTTGCGATCGGGGTCTACGCCGCCGGTCATGTTAGCGGGGGGCACATCAACCCGGCTGTCACCGTTGCGTACGCCTTTACCGGAACTTTTTCGTGGGCTTTGGTCCCGGGATATCTCTTGGCGCAGTTGGCGGGAGCGATGGTTGGGAGTTGGTTGGTCTACATGACTTACGGTTCCCAGTATCAGGCAACGGATGACGCTGGCACCATTTTCGCCACCTTTGCCACCAGCCCGGAAGTTCGGCACACTCGGAATAATTTTATTACCGAACTGATCGGAACAATGGTTCTGGTTTTCGGGGTTCTCGCTATCTTTGCACCTGGAAATCATGTCGATAATCCTGCGGGCCCCGCCCTGGTCGGGCTTTTGGTCTTCGGGATCGGAATGTCTTTGGGCGGGCCGACTGGATACGCCATCAATCCGGCACGAGATCTAGGGCCGCGGTTGATGCATGCGATCCTGCCAATTCGCGCCAAGGGCGGAAGTGATTGGAAGTACGCGTGGATCCCCATCGTCGCTCCACTTGTCGGAGGGTGCATTGGCGGGCTCCTCTACGGTGTCTACTCGGCCGGCTTCTGAACCCTCCCATTTAACTTTGATTCTGAATAAAAACCTCAACCCCTGAATATGTATTATGTCGAAAGACTTCTTACTCGCACTTGATCAAGGTACCACCTCTTCCCGCGCGATTCTTTTTGATCGAAGCGGAAAAATTCGAGCTGTCGCTCAACAAGAGTTTCCCCAGTATTTCCCCGAACAAGCATGGGTAGAGCATGATCCTTCCGAAATTTGGTCCTCGCAAAGCGCAGTCATTGCAGAGGTTCTCGCGAAAGCAGATGTATCCTCCCGCAGGGTGGATTCAATAGGGATCACCAATCAGCGTGAAACGGTCGTCGTATGGGACCGCAAGACGGGCCAGCCGATCCATAGAGCCATCGTGTGGCAGGATCGGCGGACTGCGGATATGACCAGTCTGCTGCAAAGTGGCGGCCACGCGGAGATGATTCGCGAGAAGACCGGGCTTTTGCCCGATCCCTATTTCTCGGGCTCGAAAGTTCGCTGGATTTTGGAGAACGTTGACGGGGCCCGGGAGAAAGCGGAAGCGGGAGAACTCGCCTTTGGCACGATTGATAGTTGGTTGGTATGGAAGCTCACCGAGGGTGCGGTCCATGTGACCGATGCCACGAATGCCTGTCGCACGATGTTGATGAATATCCATACCGGCGACTGGGATGACGAGCTCCTCTCGCTGCTAGAGATACCGAGGTCAATGTTGCCGAAGATCTGTGGATGTAGCGAAATTTACGGGGAGTGCACAGTGTCCGCAGTGGATGGCGTCCCCATCGCGGGCATGGCCGGTGATCAGCACGCTGCCCTCTTTGGACAGGCCTGCTTCGAATCAGGAATGGCAAAGAATACCTACGGTACCGGCAGCTTTGTTCTCATGAATACCGGGGATAAGGCGGTCGTCTCGAAGAACAATCTGCTGACCACCATCGCCTGGCGAATCGGTGACAAGACCGAGTACGCTCTGGAGGGCAGTATCTTTATCAGTGGGGCGGTTGTACAGTGGTTGCGTGACGGAATGGGGCTCTTCAGGACCTCTCCGATGATTGAAGCGTTGGCCCAGAGTGTGCCCGATACCAACGGAGTCTATTTTGTGCCGGCGTTTGCAGGATTGGGAGCGCCGTATTGGGATCCTCATGCCCGGGGGTTGATTGTCGGTATGACGCGTGGATCGACCGATGCTCATGTCGCCCGCGCCGCCCTCGAGGCGATTGCTTTCCAGTCCTGTGACGTTCTCGAAGCCATGGCCAAGGACTCGGGTATGGATTTGAAGGAACTCCGTGTGGACGGTGGAGCCTCTAGGAACGATTTGTTGATGCAGATTCAGGCAAACTATCTACAGGGTAGAGTCGTGCGGCCCAAGGTGACCGAGACTACAGCTTTAGGTGCAGCTTGCCTCGCAGGCTTGGCTACCGGCTTCTATAAGGATCGGGTTGAAATCTCCGACCAGTGGGTGGAGGACAAGGTCTTCGAGCCGGATATGGATCAGGAGGTTGTCCGTGAGGCCAGGAAGAAATGGAAGAGAGCCGTTAAGCTGTCTCGTGACTGGCATCAGGACGACGACCAGTAATCTAAATTTTTAGCAGTTTATAATATGAATAGATCGAAAGCAATTGAGAGAATTTCCGACCCGTCGGAAAAGTGGGATATCATCATCATTGGTGGAGGTGCAACGGGTCTTGGGGCTGCTGTGGATGCGGCTTCCAGAGGGTTTAGACCACTCTTGCTCGAGCAGCATGATTTTACGAAAGGGACTTCCAGCAGGAGTACAAAATTGGTCCACGGAGGAGTGCGTTATCTCAAGCAGGGGAATATTTCCTTGGTACTGGAGGCGTTGAAAGAACGGGGCCTGATGTGCGCAAATGCACCCCACCTCGCACACGATCTAGCTTTTGTCATCCCGATCTATAATTGGATCGATACTCCGTTCTACGGTATCGGCCTCAAGGTCTACGACCGCATGGCGGGGAAATTAGGCTTGGGGCACTCAAAGATTCTTTCAGTTGAAGAGACGCTGGAGCGGGTGCCGACTGTGGAGACTGATGGGTTGATCAACGGGGTCGTGTATCACGATGCTCAGTTCGACGACAGTCGTCTGGGTATCAACCTTGCCGAGACAGCCGTGGAGCACGGTGGAACGGTTGCCAACTACATGAAGGTGATCGGCCTGCTCAAGAACGATGATGTTGTATGCGGCGTGCGCTTGCGTGATGAGGAGACCGGAAATGAGTATGAAGTCAAAGGAGGGGCGGTCATCAATGCGACTGGCGTCTTTGTGGATGCGGTTCTCCAAATGGACAATCCCGAGGCAAAACCCATTGTCGCCCCGAGTCAGGGGATTCACATGGTTCTTCCCAAGTCGTTTTTGCCCGGAAATTCAGCGGTCATGGTCCCCAAGACTAAGGACGGTAGAGTCCTGTTTGCGGTGCCGTGGCACGACTCTGTGGTTGTGGGGACGACAGACACTTCGGTCAAAGAGGTCTCCTTGGAACCTCGCCCTCTGAAGGAAGAGATCGAGTTTGTGTTCTCTCACGCTCAGCATTACCTCAGCAAAGATCCGCATCCGTCTGATGTACGCAGCTTTTTCGCGGGCTTGCGTCCCTTGATCAAGGCCGGAGACGATTCGAACACTTCGGCGTTGTCGAGGGATCATTCGATCCTGATTTCTCCCACAGGACTCATCACGATCGCGGGAGGGAAGTGGACCACTTACCGCCGCATGGCTCAGGACGTGATCGATCAGGCAGAAACCGTCGCAGGCTTCGATTCCCGTCCTTGCAACACCCATCACTTGCAGGTGCATGGCTGGACGAAGCAGAAGCCCCGTAGGTTCGATCATTTGAGTGTCTATGGATCCGATGCAGCCTTGATCGAAGATCTCGTAGAAGAGAATCCTTCTCTCGGGGAACCTCTTCATGCGGAATTACCGTACATCAAGGCTGAGGTGATTTGGTCGACTCGACATGAGATGGCTCGCTCGATCGAGGATGTGCTGGCCAGAAGGACTCGTTCGCTCCTTCTCGGTGCGAGAGCGAGTATGGAGGCCGCCCCGGAGGTGGCTCGGTTGATGGCCGGAGAGCTCGGCCATGACGAATCTTGGCAGCGACAGCAGATTGAGGCCTATAACCAGCAGGCGAGAGGCTACTTAATGCCAGAGGGCATGGATCTTTAGTCGATCAGAATTAGGGCCCTTCAGGCAGGCGATTTCGTCGCTCAGGAGGTCTTGTTATATCGGACAAACCCAGCTGTTGCTGCACCCCGCAGCAGGCTGG
>CEOD01029461.1_pt1 | contig 12897 bp, 9 predicted proteins | sample 530341 | NCBI WGS metagenome assembly CEOD01 (sample SAMEA2619950, study PRJEB7988) | marine metagenome | isolation source: saline water (ENVO:00002010), including | reverse complement strand
GCCAGACTAACTTTTCAAGCGGTTCAATCTTCGGGGGGCAGGTCACTGGCTCCAGAATGAGTCTCCCTACGAGGTTACTTACCTCAGTCGGTAGCCACGCTCGGTAGCCACGCTCGGGTGTCGAAATCATGGCCCTTGGTATTTTAACACAATTGTCACATTGAAAATCTCGTAAGCCTTTGACATTCATCCACTGAATCAAATTTCACAGGATTCAATTTAGTTGAATTGTTGCATTCATACCCTTGATAATTGCCCCATAATCAAACTGAACTAACTATGAAGAAACTTATTTTTCCGATTTTAGGTACCTCAGTGCTTGCGCAACTCACATTTGGCCAAACGATCTCACAAGACTTCGAATTGCCTGGCGGCGACAGTGGAAACTGGGGGAGCTCATGGAATGCCTCTCCGGATTATTCCCTAACTGAAGATACATTTCTCGACTCCTCTCTTGGCGGAACCTACGCTGGAGGTGGTGCGAGTAATGAGGGTCAACAGGCCTATCGGGACTACAGCAACAACACTGGCGGACTAGACATCGCCGAGAGCTACAGTATCTCTTTGTACGCTCAGGTCATCTTCGACACTACTGAGGTGAATGAGTGGGTCTCCGGCCGTTTCCATATCTACAATGGAAATTTCGGTGATGATAACTTCGGAAATATTCGGGTTAGCTCGGACATAACAGATCCAGACGATGGGACTGGCCTTCTCTGGCAGGCGTATGACGCGAGTGCCTCTGGCAATTGGGTCGATATGGATATTGATATGGAAACTGGGGATATTTTCTATGTGCAGTTCGATATCAATCCAGAAGCGGGAACCTACGGCGAATATGATGTCCTCGTGAACAAAGTAAATTCCGATGGCTCCTTAATCGAATCCAGCTCACTGACAGGCCTTCAGATTGGTCAGAACGTAGTGTCGAACGGAAATTACGGTGAACTCGGTTTCCATGTGGAAGAATCAAGCGGTACAGCCTCCTTCAAGGTCGACAACATCAATATTACCAACGTTCCCGAACCACAGGCGTTCGCTCTTCTCTCAGGGATTTTGGTCCTCGCACTTTCTACAATGCGCCGCCCTTCACGCTAGAGATTATTCTACCACTTTCCCGTCGAGCGACCTTCGCTTGCTTCACGATTTAACTGTAGGCCGGGACTCCATTTGGGAGTCTCGGCCTTTTTCATCGGTTCTCATCGCGTCGACGGTTCCGGCTTCAATGAGTCCATCACGGAGTTTTTCCCACTTCGGCCCTGGGAGATCTACTCCCCTCGGATCACATACTTAAATTGATGATGCAGCCGGTCCGTCCGTTTCCCAACGGTCCCCAATACCATCAATCGATTGATTCCTTTATCCACTCGAATTGGATCGCCCTCGCCGGGATGGAGACGAACTCCATTTAGATAGATCTCTGAGCTCTTCGAGAGATGGCGCCCTTTCAACAAGCCGTCCCTTGGAGAAACAAAATCGGTCACGATCATGAAGTAGCAATCTCCCTCGGGCTGAGATTTTAATTCATCCTTTAGACGTTCACCTACGTCGGCGACACGCTCGTTGAAGATCAATCGCTCATCCTCTCCGGCTCCATACCACGTGAGTTCAGGATCTTTCTCCGCGCCCACTGCCGACATTGCAACGGATCGGTCCCAAATCGAGCGATCCGTAAAGAGTCCCGAGATAAAGCTATTATCCCGATGGCCCTCCGTCTGTGGTGGAACTACCGTTTCCTCGAACAGCGAGGTGAAAACCCGCTCTGGTCTCCCGTTAGCCAAATAGTCGATCTGACAGAGCAAGAAGGGGTTTCCATAAAGGTATTCTCCCGACTCAATGATCTCCAACTCCTTGCGAAATACCGCTTCGGCATCACCAGAAACAGCAGGTAAGGCCTCCGGCGAAGGTGTCTCGTACTTGAGAGGGAGGATATAGCGGACGCGAAGATCTTCCACGACCACATCGCTCGCGATGCTGTAGCGCAAAACCAAGGTAGAATCCCCTTCCAATTCAAGACTTGCCTCAAGTGCAGTATCGATCTTCCCGGTCTCGTAATACGAAAGGGAGTCAACACCGGGTTGATAGCTAATCACCTGTGGGATACGCGCTGACAAAGGGGGTGCGACGCTAAAGACAATTCCATCTTCATCTTCTTCAATCACTGCCGGCTGTCCGTCGACAAGCGCTCGCGCAGTCGGATCGCTAAAGCGCAATGTCAGGGGTACATCCGCACCAATATCTGCGGCATAAGGCACGCGCAGGGTATAGCGCACACCGTCCGCCGTAACCTCCGGACCAGAGAGTTCATATTGCTGAATCATCTTTCGATAGGCCGCATATTCAGTCTGCGTACAATACCACCATTCATCGCGTCCCCCGTAGCGCTGGTAGATTTGATCCATTGCCTCCCAATGCTTCGAATTCGACATCCATACATGAACTCCAAAGCTGATACACGGCTCAGTCTCTTTCCATTCAGTCGATGCCTCTAACTCAGCCATACGCGCGTCCACCTTTTCCAACGAAGGATTTCGATCATTCACGCCGCAGGAATTCACGGAGGTAACCGGATCCATCTCGTCTCCCACACCCTTGGCAAAGCGCTGAGACATCGAATGAGTGTATCCTGAGCGCTGCAATGACTCCGCGATTAAGCCCTGCATGAACCGTCGATTTTCATTCCGGTAGTTCCCGTCGGCAAAACAGTAACTATTGACCGGTTGATCGCCTTCGGCCTCCAGAATCGCCCGAATCTCGGCCACCTCCCAAAACATTTGATTGATGGAGACCTCCGACGCGAGACGAGCGTGCGTCATGGAATGGGCACCCAGGTCAGCATTCAGTGCCTTCAGCTTCTCGTGATCCATCGGTGGGCGATCTTCCCGGTAATTCAAAAAGTAGGTTCCCTTGATCCCGTGCTCCTGCATGAGTTCCTGCATCCGGTAGTGCTTCGGATTGTTGTCATCCCACCGCGCCGTGATGGCCACCTCCTTATCCCCGTACAGCGGACACACCGAAAGCTCACCCTCCTCTCCGGTATTCTCGATGACAATCTCATGAGTGTAAAAACGCAGATCAGCCTCCGCGGACCACAAGGAGAAACCGCTGAGACAAAGACTCAGAGTCGCGGTAAGGGCAGAGTATTTGGGCATGAATCATAGATACCCCTCATCTCTGACTTAGTCAACAAATCGAATGGAGGGTTTTCCGGAAAAGTGAAGAGCCCCCGGGGATGGACTGGAACCTCAGAAATCCATCTCCCGGCACTCTCGACAGAGTGCTGCCCCTGAACATCACAGCAAAGGATGATCAAAATACGATGGGTGTCCTCGAATAATGGCACGTATCGATAACGTATAAACAACCGAGGCACATGAGTTTCACAAAAAGGATAACCTCCTCAAAATGAAGCCCACAATCTAAATTCGAGTTCGGGATAGAATTTTCTGGCTCATGATATGTCATTTTAAGACTATGATAAGATGAATCGATCAACATCTAACCTGTACATAGTAGGAGTTGGTGCCTCCGCTGGAGGGTTGGATGCGATTCAACAACTATTCGACAATGTCGGCGACAACAAGAATCTCGCGTTCGTGGTCGTCCAGCATTTGTCGCCAGATTTCAAGAGTTTGATGCCCGAACTCCTCGCCAAGCACACGAAAATGCAGATCTTCACGGCCGAGGATAAGCAAGAGATCAAGCCGAACTGCATCTACCTCAACCAGAGGAACAAGAACCTCCATATCAAAGGCAATCGTTTCTACCTCTCGAAGAAAGAACCGAAATACAATCTAAACCTCCCCATCGACATCTTTTTCCACACCTTGGGCGAAGAGCACAAGGAACGGTCAATCGGAGTCATTTTGTCGGGAACGGGATCAGACGGTTCGCGCGGGATCAAGACCATTAAGGAGGGAGGTGGAACGGTCATCGTCCAAGACCCCAGTACCGCCCAGTTTGACGGGATGCCGAACTCAGCAATCGCAACGAATCTCGCGGATTTTATTTCAGCTCCAGAGGACATCGCTCAGATCCTGGAAAAATTCCCCGGCGAACGCATTCAATTGAGTAGTGAACAAGTGGATATAAATCAGAAAAACAACGATCTGGTCTATTTCAAGATCCTAGAGAAGATCCACAGAGAAACGAACATCGATTTCCAACAATACAAGCGTGAGACGTTGTTGCGGCGTTTGGAGAAGCGGATGAACGTTAACAATATCGTCACCTTAAATGAATACCTGGACTTCCTCGGATCACACCACAAAGAGATCGAGATCCTGAAACAAGACTTCTTGATTGGGGTCACAAGCTTCTTCCGGGATACCGGCGCCTTCGAAGTCATCCGCACAAAAGTCATACCGGAGATCACGGCCAGCAAAACAGACGGCGGTACAATCCGTGTATGGACTGCGGGATGCTCAACTGGTGAAGAAGTCTATACTCTGGCTATTATGCTGGACAGCTTCATCCAGAGGAATCGTCTCCCCTTGGATTTTAAATTATTTGCAACCGATGTGGATGGAACAGCCATAAGCAAAGCGAGCACGGGTGTATTCCATGAGAATATTAAAAATGAGGTTCCCCCGGAGTACCTCGATCAGTACTTTCTGAAAAAGGGAAGCCAACTGCATATAATTAAACGGATTCGAGATCGGATCGTTTTCTCAAAACACAACCTGAGCAAAGACCCTCCTTTTATTTCGATCGATCTCATCTCCTGCCGGAATCTGTTAATCTACCTGAACCATGACCTGCAGGAGAAAGTATTTCAGGATTTCCAATTCTCCCTGAACCACCACGGCTATCTCTTTTTAGGGAGCAGCGAGTCTCTGGGTGTCAGTTCCAAATATTTCGAAGAGGTCGATCAGAAGTGGAAAATCTTTCGGTCGATTGCCGCCGTTAAGCAGGTCCCAAAACGATTGCGCGACGACAAATTCCCGTCCTCCTTCTCCCCCAGGATTCAGGGTACCGCCCGCAGTGATATCTACCATCGATATAAGGACAGCCCGGAAACCTTCTACTACAAATTCCTGAGCAAGCGTTTCAGCCCCGCTTCAGTCTTCATCGACAAGGATTACAACATTCTGTTTATCAACGGCGACGCTGGGGACCTGTTGCAGCACGGTGAAGGGACGTTCGAGAAAAACCTCCTAAAAATGATCAGCCCTGAGTTGGCGACTATCGTCAGAAATGCCATCCGGAGGGTCAATGCAGAGAAACAGGATGTCCGGGTATCCAACTTGATCACTGAGAAATGGGAGCGGAAAATTTCGCTGGATTTGACCGTGAGCAAGCTCGTGGAAAAGGAAGGAGTTCTCGGATCCTATTTGATTCATTTCAGCGAGGAGACGATTCCTCAGGAAAAAACCAGTGTAATCCAACACCTTCCCACGGACGAGATATCGCAGCAGCGGTTTGAAGACCTTGAAGACGAGCTGACGTCTACGAAAGCCGAGCTTCAGAATGTGGTCGAAGAACTCGAAACGAGCAATGAGGAGCTTCAATCCACCAATGAAGAACTCATGGCTTCGAACGAGGAATTACAAACTACCAACGAAGAGCTCCAGTCGGTCAATGAAGAGCTCTATACGGTAAATTCAGAAGTACAGGAAAAGAACAAGGAACTGGTCTCCCTCAACAACGACGTCAACAATCTCTTCGAAAGTACAGAGATTGGAACTCTGTTCCTCGACCGCGACCTGAATATTCGAAAATTCACGAAGCCGTTGATCCTCCACTTTTCTCTCACCGACAACGACTTGGGCCGCCCGGTTCACAGTTTCTCATCCTCTTTTGGAGAAACCGTTAAGAAAAGCATATTGGAGCATTCCAGAAAGGCCCTCACCGAAGTAGAATCATTTGAAGAGGAGGTCGTCGACACCAACGGAAATTGTTTTCTCTGCAGAATCAGCCCATTCATCACCCTCGACAAATTGATCGACGGGGTCGTGATCACCTTCGTCGATATCAGCGAATTAAAATCCAAAGAGAAAGACCTTTCTCATATAAACAACGAACTGGTCAAAGCACAGGAAATCGCTCACCTGGGTAGTTGGTCACTGGATACGCGGAGTGGCGTCGTCACCTGGACCGACGAATTATTCAAAATGTTCGGGCTCGAACCCGGCACGCAACCACCCACCGTCGAGGAGCAGGAGAAGTACTTCACCGAAGACTCCTGGCAACGCTTGACCAAGACACTTGAACACACTCTCGCAACGGGCGAGCCCTACAAGATTGACATCAAATTAAAGAAGGTCTCGGGTGAGATGGCTTGGATCTGGGCGAGTGGCGCTGCCGAGCGCGATGACAAAGGGAATATTATTCGCCTACGGGGTATCGCCCAAGACATTACAGAGGCGAAAAGGTTGAGGGAAGAATTGCTCGCCGAAAAGCAATTCTCCGAACGAGTCAGCGAACTCTCTCCCGCCGGGATTTTTGTTGTCAATCTGAGCACAGGGCGCTTCGAATACTTCAACGATCAATGCTGCCGAATCTTTGGCCTCACCAGAGACGACCTCACAAACCTCCCCCATGAAGAGGTCTTTTCAAACGTCCATGCCGATGATCGCGAAGAATTGGATGCGGGATTGGATCAGGTGTTGCGGAATGGAGAGAAGGCCCAACTCGATTTCAAATATCGGAAGCCGGACAATAACGCCATCTGGTGCCATGTAATTGCCTGCCCCTTCGAGCGAAACCACCCCGGTGAGGTAACGAGCTACATTGGCGTAATTGCGGATGTCACCGACCAAAAGATCGCGGAGGGCAAGCTAAAGGAATCCATGAAGGCAGCAAAGGCCGCCAGCATCTACAAAGACCAGTTCCTCGCAAACATGAGCCACGAGATCCGTACGCCCTTGAATGGGCTTGTGGGCTTCGCAGATTTACTCAGGGACGACTCCCTGGATCCCGTCGAGAAGAACCGGTATCTCGACATCATCATGGGCTGTTCCGATCAGCTCCTCAATCTGATCGATGATATCCTGGACCTATCGAAAATCGAAGCCGGCGAGCTGAAACTGGATCTCAGAAAATGCGACTTGTACAAGATGATCCGGGAATCTCATGACACCTTTTCCAACCAGCGAATTGTTAAGGAGAAAGAGGACATCAACCTCAAAATATCCGTCCCCGAAGATGAACGTACCATCACCGTCTTGAGTGACCCTCTTCGATTGCAGCAGGTCCTGTCGAACCTTCTGAGCAATGCCCTAAAGTTCTCCGACGAGGGAACGATCGAGTTCGGTTACCACAAGGCTGGCGACTTCATCGAGTTTTTCGTCAAGGATGACGGAATTGGAATCTCAGAAGAACGACTCAATTTGGTGTTCGAGCGATTCGAGCATATCAACGGTTCAGAGAAAAAATATGAAGGGACGGGACTGGGTCTCTCTGTATCCAAAGGCATTGTCGAACTCCTAGAGGGTGACATCAAAGTCGAGTCAACCTTCGGACAGGGTTCGACCTTTACCTTCCGCATCCCCGACAACCGGATTGAATCACCAGAGGAAAAGCCAGCAGAGCCCGCTGCGTCGGAGGCCCAATCTTTAACTGATTTAAAGCTCCTCATCGTAGAGGATGAGAACGTAAACATCATCTATTACAACGCCCTATTCACGAAAATGGGGTTCGACTTTACCATCGTCGAAAACGGCCTGGAAGCGGTCGAGCTCGTTAAGACGAATAGTCACTTTGACGTAATCCTGATGGATATTCAAATGCCAGTGATGGGCGGAGAGCTGGCCACAAAGGAGATTCTTTCAATCAATCCGGATGCGAAAATCATCGCCCAAACCGCCTATGCGATGGCCGATGACGAGAAAAAATACCTCCAAATGGGTTTTACCGATTACATCTCGAAACCGATCGATGTCGCACTGCTCAAAGAGAAGTTAGCTGCGATCCAGCATTCCCAAGACTGAAACCTCCCCTCCTCTGAATACGAACCGGTCATGGTGTCGAGACCGATACAATTGACTGCTGAAGGGCGTTCCAAGCGGTAGATTCAAGATGGGTTTCAAGAGTTCAATAGATCGAACACCGCAAACCTCTTCGCCCCACGGGTACCGACTCAGGAGTTTCCGCAAATCCAAGGAAGAATAGAATACATGAAGACCCTTCTGCTATCGATGATCTACCTTGCCTTAACCGGGCAAGCACTTCTCGCTGCAACTCAAGCGCCAGACCGGAGAATCCTTCTGAGCGAAGACTTCAACGAGATCGAACAATACACGTTCTCGTCCAAAGCGGTAAATGATCCCGGGATCCAACTCGCCAGAGGAGCCGGCCCCGATGGGTCAGATGCGATCCGCGTAGCCTATGTCGGGTACGAGCGTGGGAGCCAGCGCGTTGTACTGCGATATCCACTCGAAGCAGAGGTTGAGGCGGCTACGCTTTCGTTTGATGTCTACTTCGAAGAGGATTTTCCATGGACATTGGGAGGAAAACTACACGGCCTCGGTCCCAAGAACCCCGTTACCGGTGGAAATCAACGCCAAGCCGACAAATGGAGTGCACGCATCATGTTTAAACAGGACGGCAAAGTCTCAACTTACCTCTATGACCAGGACCAATCGAAAAAATGGGGTACCGGACAATCCACCAGGGCGCCTGTCTTCAAGTCAGGGAAATGGCATCATGTAGATCTTCAGGTTCAGCTAAATGATCCTGAATTGGCGAACGGCTTTGCGAGGATCCTGGTCGACGGCGAAGTTGTGATCGACACCCAGGATGTCCAATTCCGGGGAGTCGGCGGCGAAAACACCCTGATTCAACAACTCCTCTTCAGCACCTTCCATGGTGGGAACCAACCCGACTGGACTCCTCGAACCGAAGAAGGAGAACCCGCAACGGTCTACGCCTTTTTCGACAACTTCGTTGTATACGAAGGCATTGCAGAGTAGCGACAATGCCCAATCCAAGGTTCGTTTTCCCTCTCATTCAGGGGAAAACGAAGCCAAACCCATCCCGATTCCAACAAAATTTTAACAGAATAGTCCTTCCATTTGCGTCGATATGCGATCACTTTGCAGGCTGTATGAAATCAACTGCTATTCTTATCTCTTCTCTTTTCGCCAGCTTCGCGCTTCTCGGTTGTACCGAGGACGAGAGCTCTGCCAAACCCGCACCTGCGACCAAAGAGGCGGCGGCCGCAGCGACCAAAGAGGCACCAGCCACAGCGACCAAAGAGGCAAAAAAGCCTTCTGAAATTTCTTCGCTGCTGGGTGACATTGACCTCCCTCCCGGACCAGAAGGCGACCAAGCCAAGAAGCAACTCACCGAGCTATCGGGCTTCTCAGACACGCTCAACAGCAGCTGGAAATCCATGTCTGAGATGGACTACGATGAGAAGGCCAGCTTCCTCAAGAAGGCCAAGGACCTGTCCAGCAAGGCGAGCCGCCACATCGGCTCCCTCAAGCAAATGGCGTCCCTCTTCGGAGGTGACATCAACAAGCAGATTATTGCTCAGATCACTAAGTTGACTGGTGAAATCGGTCCCCTCAACGACCTCATCGCCAAAGGTAAGTCCATCACCGGTGACAACTGGGACTCCTACCAAGACCAAATCGGAAAAGCCATCAGCAGCCTTTCCGGCGGATTCTCCGGCATCGGGGACATCCTGAACTAGGTCTTCTTTCGACACTTTCGTCATTCTGCCCCGCAGCCGTATGGTTGCGGGGCATTTTTTTTTGAAACCTTTGAGGATTCCTGCCCCTGGGAGCTTGGCAATTGGGCTATTCTTGACCGAAGCGATCGATCAATTAGAGTCAGACGGATGAGTACCCCTAGTCCGCCCTCCCACACAAGAGCTGGGCGAATCCGTCTCAGCGACTGGGCCCATCTCAAAACTGAGCTTTACTGGGTCTATCAAGGGTCGGTTCTACCCGAATTCCGCAAGCTCCCCAAGATCGACTATGTGGGCCGCTCTGCCTATTTTATCAAGAAAGGAAGTCTGTGGGTGGAGACTGAAAATGGCGAGGTTACGGCCCAAGCGAATGAGTGGATCGTTCCCGGGCAGGGAATTACCCAGCGCAAATTCTCTTCCGACGCAGAGATCATCTCCATCCGTTTTACCTGTGACTGGCCCGATGGGCATAGCTGCTTCGACAGCGACATCGCCCTACTCTTCACTGACAAGGAATTCCCCAAGCTCCGCCAGGAACTTGATTCTCTGATTCAGATAGTAAATCAGACGGTCCCCAACGCCGACCGCCTTGCCGCCCTTTCACGAGGCGACTTGATCGGATACCTACAGATTCGCGGGCGGTTCATTGAGTGGCTCGCCTCCCTCATCGCGATTGGAATGGAAAAGGGAGCCTTCGTCAGCCAGTTCGATACCATGAGTGGCCGCGTCTTCGAAGCCGCCCGAATCCTCGATCGATTCCCACTCGATGAAACCTTTACCAACGAAGACCTGGCAACGAGTGTTTCTTTAGGTGCCCACGAGGTGGTTCGATTGTTTAAGGCAGAGTTTGGAAAATCACCCCGCAAATATCTCGATCAGCGACGGCTACACGCAGCGGAATCCCAACTTCGCGGGACCTCAATGCCAATCAAACAGATCGCCTTCGATCTGGGCTTCTCAACCCTCAGTTACTTCTCGAGGTGGTTTCACAAGAAGACCGGGCGATATCCCCGCGAATTTAGAAATAGTACCCGCGGCCAGTGAACCGACTCTACAGATTTGTAGTGCCTTTTCGCCGACGAAGAACGATGAGTCCTAGAGCGATTCCGCCGAAGACCGATGCATACGCTCCGGGCTCTGGAACCGCCACGAGTTGAACGGAGTTCAAAAACCCACGGGCGCTGCCAACCGAAGCAATATTCAGTACGTCCCCATCGGTCAAAGAGACCGTAAATTTCGCATAGTTTTCGTTGGCGTTTCCAGCCATTATCCACGAGGAGGTTGCATCAGTATTGGAAACAAAGTCTATGGTCGAACTGGAGTACCCAGAGTAATCGAAATTCCCGCTAGCCGCTGAGACTCCCGCGTAGAAGACATTGTCCAGTGGAAACGCGGGCCCCGTTGAATTGGTGTTTCGTCCCGAAATATACAGATCATAAGTACCCGCTGCCAAGCCGGTCAATTGAAGGCCGACCCCACGCTCACCCTGGCTACTGGTTCCGTAAAAGATCCCGCCAGTTCCGACAGAGTCTCCGCTGTAGATACCCGTATTGGTTTGGGAACCAAGATTGCTAACTCTGTCCGGATTCGTTGACAGATCTATAGTGGACCCACTCGTGGAATCCAAGATTGATCCGAGGTTCATGCCGACCGTAGAGGCGGTTGATCCATCGGCATAGAGCAGCGATCCCGCTGCCATATCAGCAAGCCTGACGTTATTCCAGGTCGTCTCAGAAAATCCCGCAACGTCGCTGTGCAGAGGGCTATTGGTTAGATTGCTTCCTGTGGGCCCGCCACTGTCTCTAAAATTCATCATTAAGGCTTGGCCGTTTAGTGCGGCCGCAAAGAGCGGTCCCGCAAAGAGCAAGGCGAGGATGGGCTTGGAGTATGGTTTCATCATTTCACTAGGGGGGTTACAGAGTTTCTAAAACAGAATTCTCCCTGATTGTTCGCGGCTCCCCCGTAAATCTCCACAAATTTCGCTTGTAGCAATTGCAGGAAAAGTTGCACAAAACGAGGACCATACCCCACCTATTGCTCCTGTTTGTTACACTTTCTGAGAAATGAAGTGCTTTCCTCAAAATCGTTTGGTAGTCATTCGCCAACAGAGCAACGAGAGATCCACTGAAAAGTTCTCCTTCCGTTTTGAGGCATGGGAGGAATACAATCAAACCCTGCACCCCCGTTATGAATAAACACCTGCTAAGATTCTATAGTCCCCTTTGGCTGTTCATTTTGATGCACCTTGTTCCCCTGAACGGGAACGAGATCGAGTTTGGCGTTCAGGAGGATGTCCCCTACCGCTCCGACCTATCTGATGGTTCCTATGCTGCGGAACGATGCGTCCTCGATGTCTATCGACCAATCTCCCCTGGCGACAATCCGATCCTGATCTGGTTTCATGGCGGCGGTCTTGAAGGTGGCAGTAAATCCAGTGGCCTGACCCGGCAATTGGCCGAGAGCTTCGCTAGTTGGGGAGTCACGGTTGTCGTCCCGAATTATCGCCTGAGCCCCAAGGTCACCTTTCCCACCTATCTCGAGGACGCCGCTGCGGCCGTTCGCTACACCCAAGAGAATATTGCGGGGAACAATCAATCGATTTTTATCGGAGGTCATTCCGCAGGAGGCTACATCGCGTTCATGCTCGCTCTGGATCGACAATTCCTCGATGGAGCCGACGTCGACCGAGAAAACATTGCCGGCTACATACCCATGAGCGGGCAAATCATGACCCACTTCACAGTGGCCAAAGAACGAGGAATTGAACTGCCGGAAATCATCGCCGACGGGGCTGCACCAATCAATCACATCGGCAATGAAACCGCCCCGATCCTCGTCATCATCGGAGGGGAGGACTGGCCCGCCCGACTGGAATCGAACCGCTATTTCGTAGCCGCCATGAGAAAGGTGGCAAAGAACGAGAACGTCGCGATCATCGAGGTACCCGACCGTACCCACGGCAGTATTCTAAAAGGAATTTCAAATGCCGATGATCCGGCAGCGATCGCAGCGATGTCCTTCTTGCAAAGCCAGGACCTGCCGCCCGACCAGCTCATTGACGAATGATCTAGGAATCCAATCCGAGCTTTCGCAGCTTGGGGTTGATCACGAATGAACAATACGGCGCGGAAGGATTTCTTTTCAGGTAGTTTTGATGGCGGGTCTCCGCCGGATAGAACACAGCCAATGGAGCGATCTCGGTAACAATCGGATCCGAGAATTCTGACTGGGCAGAGGACCTGGATTCCAGGCACGACCGCTTC
>CEOD01018468.1_pt1 | contig 13130 bp, 11 predicted proteins | sample 530341 | NCBI WGS metagenome assembly CEOD01 (sample SAMEA2619950, study PRJEB7988) | marine metagenome | isolation source: saline water (ENVO:00002010), including | reverse complement strand
GATTCCATCGCCCCGGACCTCGACCCGATGCCCCTGCCGGATTCCCACCTCAACTGGTTGCCAGCGTACCGTCGAGCGATCTTCGGCCAATAAAAACACTCCGTTTTCGTCGTCCCGCCGTACGATGGAGAGATCAGGAACGATTGTGGCATTCTCAACTACAGAAAGGACCATAGCGGCACGAACAAACATGCCGGGCTTCAATCGGTGGTCGGCATTCTCCACTTCAAATTCGACTCTCGCCTGTCGGGACGCCTCGGAAAAGACCGGGGCGATCCGGGTGACCACTCCTGCAAAAATTTCATCCGGAAACGCATCCGTGCGCACCTCGATCGGATCGCCAGCCGAAATGTACGGGTAGTCTTTCTCTGTAACGCGCACAACTCCAGTTAAGGGACTGAGGTCGACCACGCGGAAGATCGGATCATTCACTCCGACCGCATCGCCTTCGTCGACCAACCGTTCGGCGATGACGCGCTCACCGCCGCCCCCCGACCATTCAGCTTTCACCAAAGAATCGCTCAGGGCAATTCGTGCAGATTCCAACTCCGCCTCTGCGCGGGCAATCTGGGCTTCGGCGACGGCCAGCCCTGCAGTCGCCGAAAGCTCCTCCGCCCGGGCGGTATCGACTTGCGACTCTGAAGCGATGCCCCTCTCTCGCAACTTCCGCACCCGTTCGCTCTCCTTGCCCGCTATCTCCATGCGGGCTTCGGCTTCACTCAAATTCGCTTTGGCCACCAGCAAATTTGCCTCGGATTGGCGCACTGCTTGAATCGGCTCAGCATCGTCTAAAACCGCGATAATGTCTCCCCGCTGAACTGGATCCGAGACCCGTACCCGCAACTCCTTTACCTGACCACTGATCCTCGCAGCAGCATAGAAATCCGCGGAAGGACTCAGGCTTCCGCTCAGTTGGCGGCGCAATTCGATACGCCCGATCTCGACAGGTGCGACCTCAATGGGAGCCGGTGCCCGCTCCTTCCCAGCCCCTTTATCTCCCGGACCACAACCCCAGCCAACGCCAAGGAATAACAGGAGAATTGTGAGCGGACACGCGCCGCCGGAAATGATTTTGCTGGCCTGGATCATGGATTGAACTGAAGCAAACCAAACACTACCCAAAGATCAACTACTGTCGGTAGACAAATCTGCCTATATACTGTGCCAAACCTGTCAAAAATCTCTCCGTGCTCTGTCTCTACTTCAATCGGAGTTGCCAGAGAGTTTCCTCACCGACCCGTCGTTCAAATGAACATTTGGGTTCTCTGATCTCCAACACCTCAAAATAGGGGTCGAACAACTCGCGGGCTCTTTCAGTTCCGATTCCCCACGGCGGAGGTGAATCCTCGTTCAGATTGGTAAACAAAATCGCGAAGAACAGTCCTCCTGGACGCAATAAATTCGCGAACTGCTCTACTGCTTGCTTCCAGTGATCAGGACCAATCGCACAGAGGAAGGTGTGCTCGAAAATCGCGTCGAACTGATTCCCTTCATGCGACCCATTGAGGACGTTCTTTTGATGGAAAGAAACGGTCTTGCCCCTCCCTAGAATTCGGGCGCGCTCCAAGGCCGTCGGGGCGATATCCCACCCCTCCACATCGTTGCCTGCGGACGCCAGAGCGATGGCATCGTGACCGAACCCGCATCCGGGAACCAAGATTCTCTTGCCTTTCCCAAAAAATTTGATCGCTTCGGACACTGACGGCGCCGGTACACCGTGATCCCAGGGACTATTTTTTTCCCGGTATCTCGCCTCCCAGTCAGTTCCCTCGTTGTCTTTCGACCCACCTTCTATCAATTTATCTCCCATGTCCGAACGGATCCAAATTAAACCCAGCGATTCCGCCCCTGCAACTGCAGACCTCGTCCTCTTCTCGGCAAAGGGAGAGTTTATTCCCCGGCCTTTCCTGCCCGAGGAATTCGACGGAGAGATCGATAGCTCGGTCCTTTTCCACTCTACCGATCGCCGCGAGATTTATATCGGTATCGGGTCGAAGGAAAATCTTCATGAGCACACGTTCCGCAAGGCCGCTGGACAAGCGATTCGCAAGGCGATGGAGATCGGAACCAAAGAGCTGGTCATCGACGTAAGTGCTTTCGAACAGTACACGGCGGCGATCGCAGACGGTCTGATCGTCGGTTCGTACGAGTTCGACGAGTACCAGAGCTCGAAACGGGAGAAGTCGACGATCAAAGTCAGCCTGGTCGGTCCGAAAAAGTTCATCAAAATGACCCGCGCCCAGATCGCACGGGGGATCGCATTGGGTCGAGCCACGAACCTCGTGCGGCATCTCGGGAATCTCCCCGGTAATGTGATGACACCGGACTCCCTCTCGGTGGAGGCCCGCAACCTTGCTCAGGAATACGAACTGAAATGCCGGATCTGGACAAAGGGTGGACTGGAACGGGACGGATTCGGCGGGCTACTCGCAGTCGGCGGCGGCTCAGTCAATGAACCACGACTGATCCGACTCGACTATACGGTCGAAGACAAAAACGCCCCGACGTTGGTCGTCGTCGGCAAAGCCATTACCTTCGATTCCGGTGGGATTTGTCTAAAAAATGCCGAGAGCATGGACGAGATGAAGTTCGACAAGATGGGCGGTTGTTCGGTCCTGGGAATCATGCAAGCCGTCGCCGAGCTCAAGCCATCGTGCAATGTTATCGGCATCCTTGCATCCGCCGAGAACATGACGGGCTCGGGAGCCTACCGCCCTGGGGATATCGTCCGCACTTTCGATGGCCAAACCGTTGAAGTGGCCAATACGGATGCGGAGGGCCGGATCGTTCTGGCCGACGCACTGGGGTATGTCCGCGAACGGGTGAAACCTGACCTCGTAATCGATCTGGCCACACTGACGGGAGCCTGTGTGGTCGCCCTTGGCGAAGAGAGAGCCGGCCTGTTTTGCAAGGACCCCGAACTCTCCCAAATGCTTCAGGACTGTGGAAAGGCCACCGGTCAACCCGTCTGGCCTCTACCGTTCTGCGAGGAATTTGACGAGCAAATCGAGAGCAAGGTCGCCGATGTGCGAAACCTTGGAAAGACCCGCTGGGGCGGTGCCTCAACTGCGGCATCCTTTCTCGCCCGATGGACGAAAGACATCCCACATATCCACCTCGATATTGCGGGCCCCGCAATGACGGCGATCCCGAAAAAGTATCGTGGTTCAGGAGCGACAGGTTTTGGCGTCAGCTTGATCTACTCGTTTACTGAGAAGTGGGAGCAATCCATTCGGAAATCGAAATCGTAGAACGAAACATGAACACGACGAAGTCAGGCGAACGCAAACGCGCCATCATCGAACGAATTCAGAACGGCGAGACTCAGGTAGCCATTGCCAAAGAACTAGGGGTAACCCGGCAGGCAATTTCGCTCATTTGGAAAAAATACCAAAGGGACGGGGATTCTATTTTCCAAACGGCCGGTCGAGGCCGCGTGAAGGAAAACGACGTCTTGTCTCCCAATGAGAAAGCGAGTTTTACCGAGTGGCTTCTCAGTCACACCCCCAGGGACATTGACGAAGATGCCGACCAGTGGACGTTGCGATTGGTCAAGCACGCCATCGCTCGGAAACTGAACAAGCATGTGCGCATCGCCAACGCCCATGAAGTCTACCGTAGAGCGTACCCCGAGAAGGTAACCTTCAACCCGGACGCCGATCCGCCAGCCGCCAAACCCAAAAGAAAACCCGGCCGCAAGCCTGGGAAGAAAAAGGCTACTTCGACAGCGGCCCCCCCTGCACCAGCGGAATCTCAACCCGCCGCTCCCATTCGCCTCTCCAAAACCGATTTCCCGGAAGATAGTACCGATGACGGTTTCCCTTCAGTGGCCGAAATGGAACGGATCAATAAAGAGACTCTGGAGAAACACGGAATTGACGCCTTGACCCGAGCCCGGCGGCCCGCCGCCGGAGTGCGCCTCGGCAAAAAAGCAAAGGGATCAAAGAATCCAAATCAGAAGCCCAAACGCCGCAAAAAGAAGAAGTAATTTTCACCGGGCGCTTCGCGAATTGATATCCGAAAAGGAAAGATGCGGTACACCCGAACAACGGCTCCGCCCGTCGTCGGAATCCGACCGAACTGACGCAATGGGACTAGCTCACAGGGGTTAATTCAAACCCGTCTGGAGTGTCCTTGACCAACCAGCCTGCTTCCGAAATTTCATTCCGCAAGCGATCAGCCTCAGCAAAATCCTTCTCTTTCTTCGCGGCCCACCTGGCTTCTGCCATTTTGGAAATTTCCTCTGGAGCCGAGGCTGCGGTATCTTCTTCACTCACGCGGCGCGAGAGCCACGCCTCCAAGTTGACACCAATCGTATTCAAAAGTGCTCGACAAGATGCGAACCAACGCACTGCTTCATCCTTGGACAGCGATCCAGCACTCTTCTCACCACGGGAAATCTCCTTCATCAGGAAGCCTAAAGCCTGTGGCACATTGAGGTCGGTCAAAAGCGACTCCCATGCTGACCGAAAATCCCCCTCGAGTTGGTCTGGCGCCAGATCATCAATGTCTTCGGCTTGTAGATCCAGCTTTTCGACCAGATCACCAATACGCCCCAACGCCTTTTGCGCAGCCTTCAGCGAATCGAAAGTGAAGTTCAGAGTCTTTCGGTAGTGCCCGGAGAGCAGAGCCCATCGAACTTCTTCTGGCTGATACCCTTTTTCTTTCAGGTCGGCCAATGTATAGAGGTTCCCCAAGCTCTTACTCATCTTCCGGCCTTCAACCATCAAGTGAGCCGAATGAAACCAGTGACGGACGAACCGTTCACCGGTCGCAGCTTCACTCTGGGCAATTTCGTTCTCATGATGCGGAAAGGTGAGATCAACTCCTCCTCCATGAACATCAATCGAAGGCCCGAGGTACCGCATGCTCATCGCACTACACTCGATATGCCAACCCGGACGTCCGTCTCCCCAGGGACTCTCCCAGTAATTCGCGCCATCCTCCTCCTTCCGGGATTTCCAGAGCGCAAAATCAGCTACATCATCCTTGCTGTATTCGTCATCCGAATTGATGCGACCGTCCGCGTTTTCTTTTTGTGCGTCCCGGCGAATGTGAGCCAGTTCCCCATAGCGGTCAAATGAGCTTACTCGAAAATAGACCGATCCATCATTTCCTTGATAGGCGTGCCCTTTCTCCATCAGCTGCTCGATCAATCGAATCTGCTCATCGATGTGATCAACTGCCGACGGAGAGTGATGAGGAGCAAGAAGATTCAATTCGGCACAATCTTTCTCAAACTTCTCCTGCCAACTGGCCGTAAATTCGCGAAGTGCCATACCTTGAGCCATCGACTCGCGGATGGTCTTGTCATCGACATCGGTGACGTTTCGGACGTGGGTCGTTTTCAAACCCGACGCCTCACAGACTCGACGAAACAGGTCCTGAATCAAAAACGTTCGAAAATTTCCGATATGAGCGGGACCATAAACCGTAGGACCACAGCAATAGAAACGTACCGTTTTTCCATCGCTTGCTTGAATCGGGTCACGCTCGCCCGATGCGGTGTTGTGCAGGAGAAACTCCATATTCTTTGAGTCGCTTGGGATTAGCTTTCGACAGCAACGCGGCGAGAGGCTTTCTCAACGGCAGAACCACCGTCTTCCTCGAGCAGGATCTTGAACTCATACGCGTCCTTCAGGGCTTCCCAGCACGCTTCGATGATATTCTCCGAGGCGCCGACCGTTCCCCAGGAGCGATGGCCATCGGTGGACTCAACCTGCACTCTGATCTGGGCGTCGGTTCCTTCTTTGCTATCAACGATGCGGACCTTGAAATCAATCAGGCGCATATCTGCCACAAAAGGATAAGAGGGTTCGAGCGCTTTGCGCAGCGCGTGATCCAAGGCACCGACAGGTCCACGGGCTTCTGCCACGGTGTGATTCTCGTTGTCGTCGACCGAGATCTTGACCGTCGCTTCGGAATAGAGTTCACGCTCGGAATGAACCTCTTCTGAGATCATGGCGCGATACCCCTTGAGCTTGATCCGGTCCTTCCGTCCGTGGAGGAACTTGTCCAACAGCAACTTGAAAGACGCGTCGGCCGACTCGTATTCGTAGCCACGGAATTCCAGATCTTTCAACTCTTGGAGGAAAGTCTTCAACTCCGGAGAACGCGCCTCGAGATCGACTCCCATTTCGCGGGCCTTCATCATAATGCTACTCCGGCCCGACATATCCGACACAAGCACCCGGGAGCGATTCCCAACCAAGGCGGGATCAATATGTTCATAGCTCCGAGCGACCTTTGATGCGGCATCGGCATGGACTCCACCCTTGTGGGCAAACGCGCTCGCACCGACATAGGGAGCGCGGATGTCCGGATGCTGATTCGCCATGTCGTCAATATACAGCGAAAGGTCACGCAGCTTTTTCAGATTGCCGGAGCAATTCATCTCGCGGCCAAACTTCAACGAAAGATTCGGGATGATAGAAGTGAGATTCGCATTCCCATTGCGCTCTCCGTAACCGTTGACCGTTCCCTGGACCTGCAGCGCGCCGGCGCGCACACCTGCCAGGCTCAAAGCAACGCCCAGACCACAATCATTGTGGCAGTGCATCCCAATACGGTTCTCCGGCAAAAGTCTGCGTACGTTGGCAACGATCTCTTCAATCTCGTGGACCTGAGTCCCACCGTTGGTATCGCAGAGAACCAGGTACTCCGCCCCGCCCCGCGACGCGGACCGGAGAGTATCAATAGCAAACTCGGGATTGTCCTTGTAGCCATCGAAAAAATGCTCCGCATCGTAGATCACCTCACGGCCCTGTTCGCCCAGGAAGCGGACCGACTCCTCAATCATGAGCAAATTTTCCGCACCTGTCGTCCGGATCACCTTTTCCACGTGCAATAGCCACGTCTTCCCGAAAATCGTGACGACGGGAGTTTCAGCATCCAAAAGCAGGCGAAGCTGCGGATCTTCTGCCACGTCTACATTCGCTCGTCGAGTCGAGCCAAACGCCGCAATCTTGGCGTGCTTGAGCGACAAACCTTTTGCCTCCTCAAAAAAGGCTAAATCCCGCGGATTCGACCCGGGCCAGCCAGCCTCGATATAGTCGACACCGAACTGGTCCAGCTTCTGAGCGACCCGGATCTTGCCGTTCACTGAGAAAGAAATGCCCTCACCCTGACTCCCATCGCGGAGAGTCGTGTCGTAAATACTGATTTTCGGTGCGTCCATGAAGTAAAACCTCTCAGGTTGTCAAAACGCTACGACCGAGGCAAGAACACGTTCACCTCAATTGAAATTGATCGAAGAAAATTTCGAAAACTTTTCCAGTGAAGACTTGACCCCACCGGCTCAAGCTATTTTCTAGAACGTTTTCCGCCAGGGTAGCTCAGTGGTAGAGCAGAGGACTCATAAGCCTTTGGTCGGGAGTTCAAATCTCCCCCTTGGCACCATCCCCCAAGTTCGGCCCCGTCGGCCGAATGAATCGATCCAAGCCTAGAACCCGCACTGGGTATCCGATGTCGGCCGGTTCCTCGAATCGTCCGACTTTCTAGTACACTTCCGAATTTTTACGATCCGGTTCCATCAGTTGATACTGAGAGAGCGTACGGCGGATTTCGCCATAGAGCTCCCCTTCCCAATCGATCTCCTCGATGTCGATCTCCCGAACTCCCTCTCTCATGTCATAGGGGGAGAGAATTACGTCGACGTTCTCGATTCCCGCATTGGCGACGAGGACAAACAGCTCTTCGATTGCCCTATCCCCAATCGGGATGCAGCCGATCGTCACCGTCTTTCCATGAATAAAGATGTCGAACCCGAGGCGATCCCGTCCGGCCAATCTGCCTTTTTCCCGATCAAATTCATTCGGATAGTTCAGCTTTATCGAGAGATGATAACGGCTATTTGGGTTTAGGTACTCAATCTGATAGATTCCTTCGGGAATCTGGCCGTCCCCCTCTCTCAACTTAGGGCCCAACTCACCGCTATACCCTTTGAACGGATATTCCTTAATCTTTTGCGGTGTCCCGTTCTCTTTGATCCCCCAGACCTCCAGAAACCGCTCTTCCTTAAAACCGAGGATCAGCAACCGGTCCCAAGCAGCGAGCTCCTTCCCAACATCTTTCTCAGCCTCCAACCTTTCCACAACCTCAGCCACAGTCCGTTCTCCCCGAATTTTCAGGTAAAATGGAAACCAAAGGCTCCTCCCGAACACAAACAGCGCGATACCACCGACCGCCGTGACCAAAAGGAGAAAGACGATGAATTTGGGGCTCTTTAGATTCACTTGAAGGCCTCAGGGCAGGGGCAACTCTGGCTGAGAAAAGCGTCTTTCAAAGTCCTCCATGATGGCCATAAATGCATCCGTCCCCGCCTCTAAGTCATCGGATAAAAGAGTGTAGCGGACCTTTAGGAAACGGCCTTGGTAGGCGGTAATGAAAACGTACGAAGATCGGATATCCTGAGACTCCACATGGGTAACCTCCCTGCCCTTATCCGTTTGCCGGAACTGAACCCGTCCCCAGAGAAATCCGACGTCGCTACCATCCAGATTGATTGTACCGCTCCCAGTCTGCGGGTCAGTCACATCCGCATAGTAGCCCAGTCTCTCCATTTCCGAAATTTGAACGAAGAGGCTTTTAAATTCCTGAGCTACCCGATCGTTGACCCCGCTCCCCAAATCCGCGACTCCCGCGGTGTACAGGTAGACGTCGAACTTCTGCTCTTTCTCGTCCATCCAATAACGAGCGGAAAAGCCCAACCCCGGTTCGTCATAGATACTGATCCCCTGAAGATCAAATCCAGCGATCTCTTTCGGCAGTCTCCCACGAGCATCGGCGAGGCTGGAGGCCGCTAATAGTAAGACCAGGAAAAGAGAGATTCTTATCGGAGCAAACACGATAATACCCAACAGGAGTTCTCCTCCCAGTTCAATCGAAAGATCCGATTTCTGCAGCCGAAATTCACCGATTAGGGAAATCGTATCATCTCATCCTTTGGAATGATGACTGTGAAATTGGTCTCTCGAGCGCCCCCCATTTATCATCAATTCAATTGGAAACCATGAAATCAAACCCAACCACATTCCTAGCAGAGTTCGCCCAATCCGGAATCGGCCGGCTGAGAGGTGTCCTGCTCATCCTTTTCTCGGTCTCCAGCTCGCTGTCCCTCGCCGCCGAGGATGCGCTCCACGAGATCCCGGCCCTTCCTCCGGAAATCCCCGAATTACTCACTCCGACCACCGAGGAGATCCCGACAAACTTCAGCCTCGTCGACGACGCGGAGATTCTCGAAGTAATGGGAATGGAGCGCAATCCCGGATACATCACAAACCGATCGGAAACGGCAGCTTTGGCCAAGCGGGGGGCACTTTGCAGCTTTGCCGCAGTCTATAAGGACGAAGCCGGAGTCGCCCTTATCGTGAACGGGATCTACTTTCGCGACACCGAAGACTTCGAGACATTCTGGAAGGATCAACGGGAAAAAGAATTGCGAATTGTAGCCTTTGAAGGAGCCGATCCGAGCGGGCACTGGTTAGTTCTCCTGGGGTGCGACCCCGAACGGGAATATACTGAAGCCGAAGTGAAGAAGATCCGCGAGGGAATGACCCTCTATCGGGACCGGCTGGAACTGAAGCCACTATTCAACACCTTTACGCTCGCTCCGAAGCCCGCCGCCTAAATCACTGAAGAATTGTATGATTCTGAGGGTTGCACTCATAGCACTTCTAGCTGGAAGCCTTACCGCCTACTCCCAACCGGCAGAGGTTCCACCGGAGGTTTCAACGCCTACAGAGGAGGAAGACGCTGCCGATACCGTCGATAGCTTTCACGAAAATATATCTGACAAGGTCGAAACTGTGGCCGAGGGGCTCGATCACTACCTCGACAATTTGATCGCACCCGACCGCGAGGAGCGCTCCAAAACTTTTGATCGCTACTTTGGGGACAGACGCCTCAATGCAGATGAAGAGGGCGAGAGCTATATCGCTATCGCTCCCCAGATCGAGTTCATCGATGGAGAATCCGTCAGCACCGGCGTTGATTTCAAGGCCAAGATCGATCTCCCCAAAACACAAAATCGCCTGAAGCTCATCGTCGAAAACGTCCAGGAAGACAGCGAGCCGCTCACTGGATTCAGCCGCAATGAGCTGAGACAAATCCCAGGTTCCGACGACAGTGGAAACGCTTCCCTTCGCTTCGCAATCATTGATCTGATGAACTTCGACCTGGATCTCGACTCCGGGTTGGATTTCAAACCGGAACCGGTCCCAAAATTTCGACTCCGGGGACGAATGAGTTGGCAGCGTGAGCACTGGCGATTTCGCGTATCCCAGTATCTTACCTATGAAGCAGATGACGGATTTGGCGAAAAAACGTCGTTGGATCTCCGGAGATTTCTCGGTGAAGCCTCCTGGGTAGAAGTCGATCTCGCGGTAGTTCGATCTGAAACGAGCGATGGGTTCGAATTCGGCCAGGCAGCGAGTCTCTACCATCGCATCAGCAACCGCCGAACCATCGGATTCCGCGCTGCCCTGTATTCCCAAACCGAACCGTGGGCCCGAATCGAGGCCGGCCTTCTCCGCATGCCCTACCGGCAAAAGATTTGGAAAGAGTGGATGTACTTAACGATCGAGCCCGGGATCGATTTCAAACGGGAACGGAACTTTAATCCCGACCCACGAATTCTCTTCGAACTAGAGTTTCTTTTCGGTGAACGCCTAAAACGCCTTTAGTGAGTCCTTCGCGCTTCTCAGGGTCGGGAAGGTCTGGTACAAAGAGGAGATCATGATGAAAGTAGTTCAATGCTGGGACGACGGTGTAAATGATGACATTCGCCTCATCGAGATTCTCCGCAATCACAACGCCAAGGCCTCCTTCAACCTCAACCCTACCACTCACAAAGAGAATCGGAGCGGTGGCCATAGCGAAAAATGGAATAAAACCATCCAGCGCCTCGCCCGGTCAGAGTTGAAGTCAGTCTACGAAGGGTTCACAATCGCCAACCACTCGATGACCCACCCTCGCCCAGTCGAAATCCCCCTGGAGGACTGGCGGACCGAGGTCGTCGACGCACGAAAAATTCTTCAGGACTGGTTCCAGGATCCGATCCACGGATTTGTCTACCCCTATGGCGGACACGACGCAGCCACTGCCCAGGTCGTTGCCGAGGCCGGACATCTATACGCTCGGACGACCAAGAACGTGACCCCGTCCTTCCCTCCTGCAGATCCGATGATGCTTCATCCAGACTGTCACTTCCACAACAAGTCCTTCTGGGAACTCTACGACGCGGCGAAGAAATCCGGCTGCGGGGTTTTCTACTTCTGGGGTCACAGCTACGAGCTCTGCACCGAGGAGCAATGGAGCGCTTTCGACGAAAAAATCGGTCGTATCAGCGCAGATCCAGAGGTTACCTGGGCCGATCTTCCATCACTCTACCTGTAGCGGTGCTGATCTGCCCGGGCGGGAATTCCCACATGTGAGCCCGCTTTCGATGCAGGAATGCCGCGCCAACTGAGAAGGAGCCCGCGGGATCCGGGGATCCGCGGGAATCTCCGCTGACTACGGGTTCAACCGCAGGTTCTCAGGCTCTTCAGCCAGAGTCTGTGCCGCAATCACCTGGAGGGACTCCGCTTGTTCCTCTGTCATCCCATTTGGCGCGTAACTCACTTCCGTGGGGTCGGCGTCGAAAAAGAAACCGTACCATACCAAGCCCCCCAAATACTCGCCGTTTCGATTGGCGTGGAATCCGTCGTTACCGACGTTATACTCGCCAGTCTTCTTGTTCTTCTTCCAATAGAAGATACGGTGAAGACTCTTGGATTCATCGGGCAGGTTCTCTTTATCTGCGGGATAGACCAATTCGGTGACCTCGATCTCCGTGGGCTGGTAGTCCCATTGTTCAAACTCTTTGGCCATCTGGAATGCAGTGCCGACCGGGATCACAGGCAGACTGAATTCTTCGGCAATTTGGCCGTACGCCGCGTGTAGCTTGCTATACATCTCGTCAGGATCGAGCCCCCAGCTCGTGTACCGATAGCTGTCTTTGCTGTGGGACCAAGTCTCATGGATCACAATCGTCGCATCGGGCGCGTGCTTACGAATGATCCCGATCAACTCTTCCGCATACGGATAGTAGGTTTCAATCTTGTAGCTCTTCGTACTAACCTGCTGGATGGTAACGTAGTCCCAGGTGCCATCTTCGAGAATCTCTTTCAGAGACACCTTCTTGGAGTCGACCTTCCCGTTCAACCAGTACGTGTACTGCTTTCCTTTCGTGGGATCCTCTTCATTGGCCTTGGCCAAATTTACATGCTTGTCCAAAGGGCAGCCGCCGATGTTGGCCACACCGACATCGGCCTCAATCGAAGGATTCGACGCAATAATCTGCGGCAAGAATTTCGTCGCGTTTTGAGTGAAACTATTTCCGATTCCCAAGATACGGATCTTCCCATCTTCTTCGGCCGAAACCGTAAGAAAGGTGACAAGAAACCCCGCGAGAATCGCAATGCCGAAGCGCGGCGCCTTGCGGAAACCTACTGATGGAAACAATCGTGCAAGAATGGAGGGGTGCAGAGACTTTCTCATACCATCCAATCTCTTCGGAGCATTCTTCCGGCTCAAGAGGAAAAGGTGGGTTTCTTCGAAAACTCTTCCGTCACCAGCTCAAACACCGGCTTCTTCTCCCCGTTCGGACCGACCATACCTTTCCGGTTCCAACCCTTCTGGAATCCATTTGCCCGCAGCGTACTCCTGAAGTCCTTGAGCACCCACGGGGTCCAACCACTCAATTTTTCGCAGCGCCCGAACATTTTGATCTGCTCTTCGTAAATCGCTTTCTGACTATCGAGATTCCACAATACATCCGGCTCCCCCGATGTGCCCAGAGGACCGGCCGCACCAAATTCGGTGATGAACAGCGGCTTACTCCCGACAATGACATTCGCGTTGGTCAACTCCTTGAGCGGCGGATTGTACCAACCGCCATACTCATTCAAACCGACGACATCGACATGCTCGTAGATCGAGTGTTCCACCACCTCGACGTCGTACTTGCCATCTTGGAAAGGGGCATTGAACGCCGCAGTCTTGGGGATACTGGGATCCAACTCCACCAACGCCTCGAAAGCTCTTCCCATGGCCGCACCACGACCCTCCAACTCCCATGTTTCATTGGCCAG
>CEOD01007602.1_pt1 | contig 13135 bp, 15 predicted proteins | sample 530341 | NCBI WGS metagenome assembly CEOD01 (sample SAMEA2619950, study PRJEB7988) | marine metagenome | isolation source: saline water (ENVO:00002010), including | reverse complement strand
GGAACATTCCCGAACCAGAGACTCGTCCCATGAACAAGCCTGCCCGAGAGGCACCGGCATCACGGTGCGGCAGCCGTGAATGATGTCGCGCCCGTAGATCAAGGGGATCCCGTGGGGGCTCTCTTCGATCGCGATGCGCTGCAGCTCGTTGAGGTCCTCGACGCTGAGTGTAATCTGTGTCTCGTTCCCTGCAAAAGGGGTTGAGGCGAGGATGAGAGAACCGATTTCTCCGGCGCGGATGCGCGCTCTCAGGTCTTCTCGATCTTCGCACTCGGCCTTTTCTTGGAAAAGCTGCCCGATCTTCTCGCGGGTGCTTAACTGAGTGAGCAAATTCTCGATCGGTTTGTCAAAATTGGGCGTTGGCATGGTCTAGGATATCAGGGCATGCCATGGTCGGTTAGTTCTCACTGTGGCGGCAACAAGAAACGGCTGGATCCTAAGGGGCAAAGGGGTGAGTCAGAAACCGGGAATATCCCCGGTTGGCCTCTCGGGGAAAGTCGATGAACGCAGTATTGAAGGGAGATGAGAGGTTGTTCCCGATTGATCCGATCGAGGTGATTTGATCGGGAACAGTGAGGAATCAGCGTTATTCGCAACACGATCGAGAGACCTTGTTATCGTTGGGACTCTCCCTTCTGGCGGGATATCGAATGTATCAATAGGAAAAGCACGAAAGGACAAGGTTTCCTCTCATCCACCATTCAGCTCAGAGCGCTGAATGTATTGCCGTCCTGGTTCTGCCCCGTGGAAATGCAAATCAATGAAGGCCCGTCGCCGAGCCCGCTTGGGTCGAGATCCTTTCCAGAATTGTCCCCGCGCACCGATCGGAACTCATCAATGATGTATCCAACTCCAGGTCATAAACTTTCTTCTCATGTACTCGATCAAATTGGATCTTTGCGAGGCCGATTCTGCGATCCCCTCGTTTACGTTCCCGTGCTTCAAGCACGTGTAGTGGACAATGCACGCCGACGAAAAGAGTTTGGATTCCAGTCAGCGCCGCAAAGCAATCTCGAAACCAATCCATTCTTTCGAATACATGGTCAATGACCAAGCTGTATTTGCTCGAAGCCAGGACTGGTAGGCTCTTGTGGAAATTAGAGACTCCAACTGAATGGCATGCGCATTTCTCTTCCTCGGAGATCGAAGTCCAGTCGAACATATCTGTGAATGTATCCAAGGAGGCATGTAATACAGGCTGCGCCGATAACTTCTGGATACTGCGGGCTATGCTCGATTTCCCGGAGCTGGAGGTTCCGTTTAGAACGATCGCAATCATACTGACTTTGCTGCCATGGGCGGAGGGGATCGTTGAGCCCGGCGAAATCTTCTTCTCGGCGATGCCTATCGGTTTCATTTTTTGTGATTCTCCCTGTAAACCGGACGCCCATCGATCTCGCAAAAAATCGTTCCGGTGGTCGGCAGGTTAAACACTGTCAGACCAATCTCGTCGGAACCGAGTGCAAATTCATCATTGATCTCCAGGTCGACCTTTTTGACCTTCACCTTTCGATCACCTTGATACTTCCACCTTCCAGAGAAGTAGTGAAACTCTGTGTCGCTTCCTTCGTAGTAGTAGCCCTCGAAGGTTGGGGACGAGTTCATGATGAAAACGGCGGACAACTCCTCTTTTTGTACTTGGGAGTATTCGCTGTCCTTGCAGCCAACCATCGTGAACAACAGGAGTAGAAATATGGCGCTACTCTTCATAATGAAACCGATCGATGTCCTATGTCTCTAGTGTTGGCCGCGACTGGGATTGTGTGTGTACAGCGAGTTCAACCGGGTAGGGTTCATCGACCTCAAGACGCTTTCCGAGACTTGTCACCCGGTCCTCTCTGAAGCCTAGACCTTCGTAGAATGCGATCACCTTGGAATTCGAGCTTCTTATTTGCAGACTAATTTTGGGACATCCAGCCTCTCGCAGAATACGCTCGGCTTCCTCCATCATCTCCCGGGCAAATCCTTTTCTTTGTTCTTTTGGCGCTACAGCTAGATAATTTATCCATCCTCTGTGACCTTCATACCCGACCATACAGGAGGCGATGAGTTCGTCCTCACACGATCCGACTAGAAACCAACTTGGATTGACCTTCAATTTTCTCTGGATGTCCCGGATGGGATTATTCTGTGGTGCGAGCAATCCGCACTCCGCCCATAGGTGAACGACTGCCGCTTCGTCTGATTTCTGATAGGGCCTTATTTTCATATCTCCATCTAAACTGGAAAGTAGTTATCTCGTCCAGGAGACTCAAGCTCAAGGGACGCATCCTTTCCGAGAATCATGGACACCATAGCTCTCGCGAGAAAAATAGGGCCGAATTCGACGGGCGGGTTACAGGAACTCCTCTGGTTCTAGTGGATGTCTTGTTTGTCCGGAAAGTAGTGAGCAATGCGTGAGCAAGGAACATTGCGACGGAATTGTAGAGCATCGTGGAGAAGGGTGCCTTTCGGAAGTTCAATTCGTTTCCTGGCCCAATTACTTCTTGTTGGCGGGAAAAGCTGGTAGACCTCCGTGGAAAATCCAATAGTTTGTATATCTCCTTTATCTATTCGAATCCCTAGGCTTTTATGGCAAAGAATCTATTCATTGATTTTGATGAATCGCACGTGTTTTCGATGATTCGGCAAGAGAAGCAAATCACTGCCGCTTTCCCATCTTAACCCTATGATACGCCTGATCAGTCTGGTAGTTGCCTATCTCTTAATTGGTCCCGCTCTTGTGCAGGCCGAGGGGGAGGCACTGGGTGAATCCACCGCGCAGTTACAATCTGCGCCATTGCGCGTCCTCGTGTTATACTCCAATCAGCGTACACTTCCCGCCAATAAGGATGTACAGAATGGCTTGTGGACATCGCTCGAGGGCGCGATCAATTCTCATCGGGTTGAACTGTTTGAAGAATATTTAGAGATCCACCGTTTGCCGATGGAAGACGATGAGCCGGTCATGGTCAGTTATCTGCGGGCGCGATACGCAAAACTGCGTCCCGATGTCGTGGTGTCAGTCGGGCCCCAGGCCCTGGATTTTACCAGCACATGGATGGAGAATGTGTTTCCGGAGGCCATCGAAGTATTTGCCGTCATTAGGAAAGACCAATTGATGGCAGCCAAGCTGCGTGGACCTCGCATTGGAGTGCTGAACGTCGTACAGGTTGTTCCACTACTTGAGTTGGCCTCCTCGTTGTTGCCCGGAACCCGGGAAGTGGTTCTAGTAGGGGGTAGTGCGCCGTACGATCGCGATTTATTAAACTTAGTCCGCCAAGAGATCGAGGGTGCATTTCCTTGGAAAGTTCGCGAAGCAGAAGCCAGCACGCCCGATGCGATCGCCGCAGAGCTGTCTCAGTTGAGCCCCGGAACCATAGCGCTCTTCACTACTTTCTTTAAAGATTCAGCCGGTGTTACCTACATACCCAAGAGAGTGGTTGAACGGATCAGCGAAGACTCGGCAGTTCCGGTTTTCGCGCTTTATGACACCATGTTTGACACGGGGACGACCGGTGTTGCAGCGACGCCATTCTTCGAGCACGGCCGTAGTCTCGGCAACTTGCTCGAGCGGATCGCCGAGGGTGAGACGCTATCGGAGATCGATCAGGTTTTACCGACTGAGCCTCGATTTCTTTTTGATGCACGGGCGATGCGTCGCTACGGAATGGACATCGGTGCGTTGCCCGATCCCGTTGAGGTATTCTTCGAAAAGCCGAGACTTATTGAATCCCATCCGGTCGCATTTGCCGTGGGCATCACCACTATCCTCATACAGACCTCTCTCATCGCGGCGCTCCTTTGGACTTTCTGTCGCAAGAGGAGAGCGGAACAACAAGCTTTGGAAATCGAGCGCTATTTTTCGACTGTCTTTGGAAAGAGTCCGAACCCCATGGCGGTACTTGACGCAACCAACGGGGTTTTAAAGGATGTGAACCCCGCTTGGGAGGCGCTTTATGGTTTCAATCGTGCGGAAGCGATCGGCAGGAACCCAGTAGAGATGGGTATTTTGCCGGATGAACACGATCGCGACCACTATGAGGATTTTCTTAGGGGGAGTCAGAGCCTGAAGGGCTACGAAAGACAGATACGAACAGAGTCGGGCGAGGTTGTCGACGTAGCGTTGTACAGCAATGTCGTCGAGAAGCGCGGTCAGCGTTTACAGATCGTAACGACAATCGACATGAGCGACCGGGCTGAGGCGGACCGGCTTCGTAGTAACCTGGCGCGTGATAATCGCATGGCCCAACTCGGCCAATTCTCTGCCTGGATTGCCCATGAGATTAATCAACCCCTGGGTTCCATCCTCAGCAATGCCGAGGCTGCGTTGATTTGCTTGGATAGGGGACCCGATTGCAAAGCTGAACTGGAGGAAATTATCAAAGATATCCGGTCTGAAGAGCGCCGGGCGTCGAGGGTGGTGGAGCAGATTCGAAAAATTCTTGGCAAAAATTCGATGGAAAAGCGCCGCTTCCGTATCGTTGAGATCCTTGCTGAAGTTCAGCGCATGGCGATGCCCCAGGCATCTCGGCAAGGAGTGGATCTGCGCTTTGATTCGTCCGGAATTCGTGAGGTGGTGGTACTCGCGGATCGTGTACTCCTCATGCAGGTTTTCTGGAACTTGATCTTCAACGCGATGGATGCATTGGCAGTGCAACCGCTCACCAATCGAGTTGTGGTAGTTGCGGGAACTGTCTGCAGTAACGGCACAGAGATGGATATCCAGGTAGGCGATGAGGGACCGGGGATTCCTCCTGAACGGATGAACTCCATCTTTGAGTTTTTCTATTCAACAAAGGAAAACGGTATGGGACTGGGCTTGGCGATCTCCCGTTTCATCATTGAAGATCACAAAGGCTCTCTTACTGTTGAGAATCGAAAGAGCGGTGGTGCCTGTTTTCATGTCAAGATTCCGCTCTGTGAGAACGATACATGAGTTTTGAGGAAAACATTTCTACAGCGGGTACAATTTACATTGTAGACGACGACGATTCGTTTCGGCGGTCATTTGCCCGGTTGCTCAGACTCTCGGATTTTGAGGTTCGTGATTATGCATCAGCGGGGGAATTCCTCATTCAGTTTTCACGCGCTGAGAAGGGATGTGTCCTGTTGGATATCCGTATGCCGGAGCCCGATGGTATGGAGCTCTTCAAGCACCTTCAGCGGGAACAGGTCGGCCTCCCTGTCATATTTCTGACTGGCCATGGGGATGTGTCCACAGCGGTGAGCGCTATACAGCAAGGAGCTTTTGATTTCTTGACGAAACCAGTCGAAAAGAGCCATTTGCTAGAGGTAGTGGGCAAAGCGATGGCTTATTCCGCATCGTCGTTGGTTGAGGCCTCGCGGCAGGCCGACCTCCGGAAACGTTTTGAGCAACTAACTACTACGGAGAGAACAGTTCTCAAATTGGTGGTTGAAGGTTTTCCCAACAAAGCCATCGCCGATGAGATTGGGAACGCCGAGCGTACGGTGAAACTTCACCGCTCCAGCCTTTCCAAGAAACTGGGAGCGAGCTGTACCGCAGATCTGGTTCGATTTCATTTCGAAGCCGGATTAAAATAGGTTGTACGTACCAGCGAGTGTCGCTGGATGGGGTGTCGAGCAAGTTGAACAAAATACGAGCTTCGGACAGCCGAAAAGGTGGCCTCACCGCATTTCTCCTGAATCGGCTCTAAATGGTCCTCTGTTGCCCTTTGGTGCAAAGGAACCTGCCCCTAGGCTCTATTGCTCCGAATCTCTTGCCCGTGGTATGCTTTCAATTCTTTTACAATAGAGAATTCACCACACAAAATGAACAAAAAATTACTCACCCTTGCTACTGTCATGGGATGCGCTTTATGGGGTTTATCCTCCTACGCGCAGTCATCGACCAGTTCGCCAGCCACTGCTGAAAAGCCCAATATTTTGTTAATCGTCTCTGACGACACCGGCTGGGGCGATCCCGGCGTGTACGGTGGCGGCGAGGGCCGCGGTATGCCGACTCCGACACTCGATTCGATGGCCCAAGAAGGGATGACCTTCTTCTCCTTTTACGGGCAACCCAGTTGCACCCCGGGTCGGGCCGCTATCCAGACTGGCCGCTTCCCGAACCGCAGTGGTATGACTACGGTGGCCTTTCAAGGGCAAGGTGGTGGTCTCCCGGCTGCCGAGTGGACGCTGGCATCTGTTCTGAAAGAAGCGGGCTACCAGACCTATTTTACCGGCAAGTGGCATCTGGGTGAGTCCGACTATGCACTTCCCAACGCCCAAGGGTACGATGTAATGGAGTATTGCTTCCTCTATCACCTCAACGCCTACACCTACACGGATCCCAATTGGTTCCCTGGCATGTCGGATGAACTTCGCGAGATGTTCACGAAGGTGACCAAGGGCGCTCTGAGCGGTAAGGCCGGTGAAGAGGCAAAGGAAGTCTTTAACGTGTCGGGTGGTTACGTGGATACACCCGAGAAGGGCGTTGTTGGGATTCCTTACCTTGATGCTTACGTAGAGGAGGCGGGTATTTCCTTTCTCGAGCAAGCCGCCAAGAATCCTGAGCAGCCATTCTTCATCAACATCAACTTCATGAAGAATCACCAGCCGAACCTGCCGCACCCCGACTTTGAGCACAAATCGATCTCCAAGACGAAGTACGCGGACTCAGTGCTCGAGCTAGATACACGAATTGGAAATGTCCTGTCGAAACTGAAAGAACTTGGCCTCGATAAGAACACCCTGGTTGTTTACACGGTGGATAACGGTGCTTGGCAGGATGTGTATCCAGATGCGGGTTACACTCCGTTCCGCAGTACAAAAGGGACTCTCCGCGAAGGGGGTAACCGCGTGCCAGCGATCGCGCTTTGGCCCGGTAAGGTTCCATCCGGCGTTCGTAATCACGAAATTATCGGTGGAACTGATTTGATGGCGACATTTGCGTCTCTCGCTGGACAGCGTCTTCCTAAAGTTGACCGGGAAGGGAAGCCAATCATCTTCGACAGCTATGACATGACCCCAGTGCTCATGGGAACTGGTGAGAGCCCGCGCGATGAATGGTTCTATTTCACCGAAAACGAGCTGAGCCCCGGTGCGAGTCGCGTAGGCCATCTCAAGGCAGTCTATAACATCCGCGGTGATGATGGCGCGGTGACGGGAGGCCTTGCAGTGGATACCAACCTCGGTTGGAAAGGACCTGAGAAATATGTCGCGACAGCTCCGCAGATCTTCGACCTGTTGCAGGATCCACAAGAGCGCTACGACCTCTTCATGACGAATTGGACCGAACGTACCTGGGCACTGGTTTCGTTTTCAGAAGCCACTCAAAAGCTCATGAAGACCTACGTGGAATACCCACCCCGGCCAATCCAAAGTGAAACTTACACCGGACCGGTTACGCTCTCGAATTACTTCAAGTTTCAGCACATTCGCGAATCTCTGGAGAAAGATGGTGTCTCTCTTCCGATGCCTACTGGAAACTAGTAAGCACGCGTACCAAGTTAAAAGTGGGCCGTCTCTGGAAGGAGACGGCCCATATTTTTCTCACCCTGAACTACCGAGATATGATGAAACAAACTTGTCCATTGATTGCCAAATTCGGTTTCTTGGCCGGCGCTGTATCTTTGATCAGCCTTTCACTTTCAGCCGATCCGCTTCCCTCGTGGAACGAGACCGATACAAAAAAGAGGATCATTGAGTTCGTGCAACAGACGACCGATCACACCTCGGACGACTACGTTCCAGAGACCGACCGTATCGCCACCTTTGACAATGACGGAACTCTTTGGTCGGAACAGCCGATGTATTTTCAGGTGTTCTTCCTGTTTGATCGCGTGAAAAATCTTGCGCCACAAAACCCCGACTGGGAGACGACCGAACCATTCGCTTCGGTATTGCAGGGCGACTACGACAAGGCACTATCCGGGGGCGATGAAGCCCTCCTGAAACTGGTTTATGAAACCTCTTCCGGGATGACGGGCGAGGAGTATGCGGATGAAGTCCGCGAGTGGATTAAAACAGCACGGCATCCGAAGACGGGTATGCTCTTCACCGAGATGGTGTACCAGCCGATGCTGGAGTTGCTCGCCCACCTTCGAGCGAATGGATACAAAACCTACATTGTTTCGGGTGGCGGTATCGATTTTATGCGTGTCTTCGGCGAAGAGGTTTACGGGATTCCAGCGGAGCAGGTTGTCGGAAGTGAGTTGGCGGTGAAATTCGAGATACAGGACGGAGTTCCAGTGATCATCAAGCAGCCCAAAGTGGATTTTATAGACGACAAGACGGGTAAGCCCGCTGGTATTTACCAGCACATCGGACGTCGCCCTGTATTTGCCGCAGGCAACTCCGACGGCGACATCGAGATGCTTCAGTATACGACTGTTCCCCGCAGTTCCAGTGATCGATCCGATCGGCTTGCTATGATCGTGCACCACGACGACGCTACGCGGGAGTGGGACTATGATCGCAAGTCCTCTTTTGGCAAACTCGATAAGGGACTGGATCTCGCCACTGAAAACGGATGGCTCGTGGTAAGTATTCAGAACGACTGGGCCAAGGTCTACCCGAGCGAGGAGTGATCAGACGAAGGTTCTCGCAACCGATCATTGCTTTTTCAGAGACGGTAAGGAGTGGCGTGGAGTATGGCTCGGCCGAATCGTAGTACTATGGTGCGGAATTGACTCGGAATGCCGAGAGAGCGCTTAGTCGTTCTCGTCAAACTTGGAACTGCGCAACGCGAGTGGGTCCTTCCACTAACTCAACTTTAGGGAGAGTCACGACTGGAAGGCATCGCCGCCGCTGATTTTTCCCGGGTTTCTGAGTTTGATTTCAACTCATGCTTAATCCCGGCATAGGAATCGAATATCTCTCTGTGCACCTGAAGTGAAAATTCATCGGTTCGTCCTTCGTAGTCAGCGACCCAGTTCAATAGCATCTCGAGGTTTTTGTCCTGCGCTTCTTTCGTTTTGTATTTGTGCTGTTCCCATGGTCGGGATCGGCAATTCTTCTGACAATCTTCGGTACCCGGGTTTAGAAATATCAGCTCGGTCGCAAAGTTCGCTGCTTCTCTGACCAGCTCACCATAGCATCCTTCGATGACACAGGAATCGTGAGAAGCGATAAACGTCCTCAGGTCGTTGATACTGTCTGGCAGCGGTCTTCTGACTCCTTCGCATTCCCATGCGATTGAGTCGAGGTCAAGGTGCTCCACATCTGGATTCATTGCGTAGCGGCTAGCCAAGGAGCTCTTCCCTGAACCAGAGTTCCCGTATATCAGAATGCATGTCATAAGTTTCGTAGATCGCCTATGGCGGGGAAACCGTTACTGCGGGTGCCTCTTCGATTCGGTTCCGATTTCTCCGTCGCCTTCCGCCATTGTATCCGCAAACGGATCATTATGAGTTGCATCCGCATCGGATTGTTTCGCTTGGGGTGGGAAGACCCTTTCTGGAGAGAGCAGCGCAGGTAGTGGTTTCCAACTTGGTTCTCGAACAACGAAGTAATCCGCCAGATCGCGATCTGGCTTTAGAGAAATCTGATCAATCATCGGAAGACTAGCTCGCTCCAACCTTCCTTCAATCAGGACTGGTCGCCCGTGGTTTTGGCGGCTCCATCCTGGTAGATTCTCCATGCCGTCAACGTAGAGATCCGTTCCTCGGTACTGGAACCACCATACGCCATTGAGACTCAATGCTCTTCCTCTTAGAGATACCTTCCGTCCGATCTGATCATCCAAATCGACCAAGCGCCACCAGCCGTCAATAAGATCAAAACTCTTTCGGGCAAAATCGGGATTTTCCTTCCAGGTCGCATCTGGATTGTAGTAGCCGTATGATTCAATCTTCTTGCCTACAATTTCGTCTTCCCACTGTTCTCCACGTTTTACGACAACAACCCAACCATCACCTACCAATACCGAATCGTCTGCGATCGATTTTGCGATGCCGCTCAACAGTGCCTTCTCGCCTTTGAACATCCACGGCGCGAACGAAACTGGCGCTGTCGGCTCAGCCTTGATTACAACAAAATGGTGGAGAAAGTAATGGCCGGCTGTTTGTATCATCAATCCTGCACGCCTGTAAGCCTCCCCAGGGATTCCCGTAAATCCGCCTGTCTCGTATCCTTCTAGTTTGTACGTCTTCCCGATTTCCAGTTTTGGAAGGGCATGGCCGCTGGTTGTGACTTTCTCACCCCAGTCATGAAAATAGGGTACGAGTAGAATTTGAATGTCTTTCTGATAGTATCTTCCTTGTATCCGCTGGACACGGAGGTTCGGACCCCATTCATATCCTTTGCGAGGACCCTCGACAGCTACACCGACTACCGAAATTACGGAACCCAAAGGAGCGTGCAGCTTTCCGATTAGTTCGAACTCCCTGCCAAGCTTCTCAATAGGTACATACTGGATATCGTCTCCGAAGGTTGGGATTGCGGAAAGAAGTAGGATAGTCAGGCCGGCCCAATGTATTGTTTTATTTGAACGGCGAGTTCGCCTGCGTTTTTGTATTGTGAATAGTGCATGTACCGCCAAGACAAAGCCCGATAGAATAATACAAAAGTAAATGCCTCCAATGGCTAATGGGTCACCAGGGGAATCCGCTGGAGCGGTCCGAGTAAATGCATGCAGTATTACCGCTACGACGGGAGTACGTGAACTGAAACGGGCTGCTCGCAAGAGTACCGAGGTGGTTGATCCTTTCACTGTATCTGAACGCCGAGGGAATCCTCGCTGGGTTGTACGACATCGCTACTACGAGACGGAATCTCCTGCCCGGTTGGAATCCTGGGTTGGGGGGGCTGTGGAGGGGTAAATTTGAAATCACGCGTCCAGATATGGGCTTCAACGTATGAAAACACAAAACTGCCGGGGGTGCGGAGGCATCGTTCAATTCCTTGTTTTATGCCATACTCAACGTGGATCTCATGTAAATCCCTATAGGTGAAAAGCTTCCCGTAGCAGGGCATTTTTTCTTCTGAGTAATTCCGAGGAAGTGGAACTCCAAATGCTGGGGCGTCATGATTGAAAAACTGAATCAAGTGGGCGTGATCTGGATACATGAATGTAACTTCGTCCTCCCGCAGGTCGGAAATTTCAATTCTGACGCTCTGAGGATTTGTATACAGGCCCGGGATCTTGTGGAAGTCTCCGAGAACCGCGAAAATAGGTCGCTGCGAGGGGGGCTTCTGGAATTTTTTTTCGTATAGCTGCATCAACAAATCGTCGGCAGCCTTCCTCGATTTCATGAACTCCGGCCACATCTTGAATCGGCTCCATTTTATCTCGTTTGCCAGTTCGAATTCACGAATCTTTTCCACCTCATCGTCGTCTAGGTCGCAGATGTTCAAAAAGGGCCCTGCAGTACGTTCGAAATAGTGGGTGAGATACTTTGGGATCGGGTCAAGAGCCGAGGGGAATCTCACTGAAGATGTGGAATTTTCGTTCATTCGCTCATTTCACGAAAAAGTGTGTCACCGAGTGGGGGCACTGAATTGCGGTACGGGGTTAATGCCACTGTCCCGTTGCCGGCATCGTTACTAGCGGCGGCCGTCATTGAACGCCTTCTTCAGCCCCTTCTCAGATAGGTATTCTTCGGTATTTTCGATCTTAAATTTTGTCGGACCAATCAGAATGTATAGGAGGAGTCCAAGTACGTTTAAGACGCACAAAACTACTGTCCAGCAGATCTTGTCGGTAGACTCTAATTCACTGTCTGTTAAATGCGCGATTAGAGCCCATAACCATGCGATCTCCAACAGTGCGAGAATGATAATTATCCAAGTCATATGGTTTCAATTCTCTCGGAACTAGCGCAGCGAAATCTAGGGTCTCATTCAGCCTTGACCGCTTCCGTTCTCGCTCGGAGAACTCGAGGACGTTCGGCAGTAACTTTGTTTATCTGCATCCAGGCAATGGCAGAAAGGTCGTCGTTCTCTGATAGGGCACTGAATTTGAAGATCGCGTCGAGTGGGAACCTGTGAAGATGAGCCTTCGCGTTCCAATAGGTGGATCCATTTTCCCGAAACCTTACCAATTCTGTAGTTCCAAGAAGCATACCATATCGATTGTAACAGCTAACAGTGAAGTTTTTGAACTCAGGTGGGAAGGATTCTTCGGTTCCGACTATTATAAGGGAATGGTAATTGATGTATATGTCCTCAATCCAGGCTGGTAGATCTGCAACCTTTCCATCCTGGAGAGTCATAATCGGCGAATCTTCAGTCGATGCCGGACTCTGTGACTCTGGAATATCCACCTTGCCCAACAACGAGGTAGCACAGATAGTGGTAAGTAGAATATATAGGGGTGTTTTCATGATATTTAGTTAGGTCGAGGTTCTACCGCGCTATTGGGCGGGGCCTGAAAGCGTCTGGTTCTGCCCTTGGTTGATTCGTGATTTTACGTCTTCTTTCGAGAACTCAATTCGTTTGAACTCATTCAAATTCAATTTTTCTCTCCCGGTAAGAGCTAGGAATTCTTCGACGACCTCACGATCAATCTGAATCAATCCGCGTCCTGCCCAATGTCGATTCGATTCACTCTTTTTAACGCCGGAAATCAAGTATTCCTCTGCAGTCTCAAGATCGTAATGATTCGCTGCAATTCCAGCGCCTTTCATCGACTGAAATGCCTGCCCATTGAAATAGATGGTTCGTCCGCTCTTGGAAAAACTTCCTCTTCCGATCCAAGCCGGTCCGTCGTCTGAGAATCCAGACTTACGTTCGACATAAAGGAGTTTGGTTTTCATTTCTGAGCGACAATAACGTAGAGTATGTTATGAACCGTAAACGGTGCCAAATCGAGAGGCAACTGGAATTGTCAGTGGAGCTTGGCTGGTGGAAAGCTCGAGTTCTGGAAGAGGGTAGTACTTCTCGGGTTGTGGGCCGAGAAGAGCGAGTGCGCCTCTGTGTACCCGGACAGCGGCGTTCGTGGGAACGGGTCTGTTCGATTAATTAACAGCGGTGTTCTAGGCTTGTTTTGCGGTGAACGGATGTGCATTTGTTGTGAGATGGTGATTGTAAATGATTCAGGTGCGTAGATGGCAGCCTTCCATTTTGAGAAGGGTGTATCGGGCCTCGGGAGTACGGGCGTGCGGGGGTGGAGTGGCTCTTGTACTGATGTCTGGTGTTGAGGGGCGTTGGTTGCGGATGTGTAGGGAGAGGGTGTAATGGCGAATCGGGGGAT
>CEOD01024122.1_pt1 | contig 13279 bp, 11 predicted proteins | sample 530341 | NCBI WGS metagenome assembly CEOD01 (sample SAMEA2619950, study PRJEB7988) | marine metagenome | isolation source: saline water (ENVO:00002010), including | reverse complement strand
GCTTCATCGACGAAACCCAACTCCTTCGCGACAAACTCTCGATCAATTGGCAAGGTCGTCCCCGCAAGGGCACCTGAACCTAGCGGACACACATTGATCCGCTCACGAAACAAAGCAAAACGTTCTCGGTCACGCCCAAACATTTCGACGTAGGCCAACAGATGATGAGCGACGGAAACCGGTTGCCCCCGTTGAAGATGCGTATAACCCGGAACAAGCAACTCGACGTGCTTCTCAGCCAAATCCACTAAAGACGCCAAGACCCCCGCGAGGCTACGGTCAATCTCATCGGCTGCCCATCTGAGGTACAGGCGAACGTCGGTGGCAACTTGATCATTACGACTGCGCGCCGTGTGCAATTTCGCCGCGGCAGGAACTCGGGCCGAGAGTGCCTGCTCAATATTCATGTGCACATCCTCGAAAACCGGATCCCAAGTGAACTCACCCGCCGAAATCTCTTCGCCGATTGTCACCAAACCCGCATCAATCGCAGCACGCTCCTCTGCCGTCAAAATCCCGATGGACTCCAGCATCGCTGCCTGAGCGCGGCTACCAATGATGTCAAACGGCGCGAGTTCCGCGTCAAAAGAAACCGATTCGCTAAATGCCTGCATTCGTTCGGAAGGTCCGCCTGTAAACCGTCCGCCCCAAGTCGCCTGTTTGTCTGTGCCCATATATCCAGCTATTTCCGCTGATCTTGATGATAAAATCAACACGGGAGTGGCGGCTGCTTCCGACGGTCTGCCGGATTGCACCCCGTTCTTACCCCGTCACCCCCCCTGTCGAATCACTCTGTCGAATCACTCGGTCGATAACGATAACCCAAACCATGAACAGTGAGGAGGAAGCGAGGATTTGCCGGGTCAGGTTCAACTTTCTTTCGCAACTGGGAGACATGCTGATCCAGTGTCCGCGTCGTCCCACTATAATCGATCCCCCACGCTTCGTTTAAGAGATGGTCGCGACTCAGGGCACGATTCGGATTGCGAAAAAAGGCGAGCAGAAGTCGATACTCCAGCTGAGTCACGGGGATTCCCTGCTCACCCTTTCGTAACTCTCTCAGGGCAGGGTCCACCTCGACCAACCCGAAGTCGAACGGTTGATCCGGTTCCGATTTTGAATCTACAGAATCATCCAAGCGACTCCGCCTCAACGCGGCAGCGACACGGGCCAAAAGTTCACGAACCCCAAAAGGTTTAGTCATATAGTCGTCCGCACCCAACTCCAGCCCCAGCACCTTATCAATCTCTTCTCCCTTGGCCGTGAGCATAAGGATCGGCACCCGCGAATCCACTTTGCGCACATCCCGGCATACATCATAACCGCTCTTCCGGGGCATCATCACATCGAGAAGCAACAGATCCGGTCGATCTCGCGAAAATTCTCTCAGTGCCTCTTCTCCATTGGCGGTAGCGGTCACACCGTACCCCTCGGACTCCAATACATCTACCAGGCCAAGGCGGATACTCGCATCATCCTCTGCCACTAAAATCGAAAACCGTTCACCACTCATACAGACACCTCTTTTCCTGAATCCGGCCAGCGCAAAACAAAACAACAGCCACGCGGCCGATTCTCCTCCAACCTCAATTCTGCGCCCATCCCCTCAGCCAATCGCATGGAAATACTCAGACCGAGGCCACAGCCAGATTGCTCACTAGTCAGACGATCATCCACGCGGTGAAAAGCCCGAAAGACCCGTTTGCGTTCGCGCCCCGATATTCCTGGCCCGAAATCACGCACACGCAATTCCACCCCGGAACGAGCATCCTCCACTTCGATCGTCACTCGCCCCCCATCCGCAGCGTATTTCACCGCATTGTCCAATAAATTGAGAAGAATCTGCTCCAGAGCGTCCCGGTCCAATTCGGCAAAACAAGGCTCCGCCGGGGCATCGTACTCGACTTCGATACCTTCGGCCCTCAATCGCCCACGTTGCATCTCCAGTAGCTCCTCCACTTCAACACCGACATCGCAGCGGGTTTGTTGAAACTCCCGCCGCTTCCGGTCCAACCGACTAAAATCCAACACATTGTTCACAAGACGGCCGAGTCGCTGGGTTTCTGCAGACATCCGTTCCAAGTATTTATTTCGTTTTTGAGGATCCTCAACCCGCCCCTCCGCCAACATCTCCGCAAACATGCGGATACTCGTCAGCGGAGTTTTCAACTCATGCGACACATTGGCCACAAAGGTTGTCTTGCGCTGCGCATCCAATGCGTCCTTTCGCGACTGATACAAAATCAATCCTCCCGCCAACACGATAGCCAGCCCGAGCCCCGCGACGACAATCGCTCCCAGGATTCGAAAACTCTGCCCAAACGGATTCCCGTCCCGGTCTACCGCTGAGAGCTTCCAACCGGCCAAGGTGGGACCCACCGGCATACTCACCCGGTCTCCCTTCGCCACAGCTTTATTCCCAGCACTCGACCCACCCCGATACACTTGTCCTTCAGGCCCCTCCAACGTTAACTGGATTCCGTCACGAGCATTCAAATACACCGCCTTCGCCAACTCGGCCTCAATCGCACGAGAGTCCAACCAAGCCCCCAACACCACCTCCTCGTCGGGAAATCGTATCCATGCGAGATCGGAGAGACCTACGTGTTCAACAACGGTCGAGCTCCACCCCGAAACCGGCGAACGCGAAACCGCATCGATAGAGCCCCCCGACTCTGCTGCCTCGTAGGCAAATGGATCGACCAACTCGACGCCATCACCTACCTGCCCGCTCTCACCAGCAAAGAGTCGGTCAATCTGAGTCATCGCTGGCTCCGACTCCACCAAGGAGTCTAAATCAGAATTCGCGCCGTCTTCAAACTCTGCAGTTGCCTCCTTTTTGCGCTCTCTCGATTGCTGCATTGATGAAATATCTTTCGCCGCAGAATCGGATTCGAGGATCTGCATCCGGTTCGAAACATTGAGCTCCCGGACCGAGGCGATCTGCTGTTTAAATGCAGCTTTGCTTCGAGCCGGAGTTGGCACATCCTCCACGTTCTCTTCAGCTGGAGCCGACGCATAATCCTCTTGGACCGACGGAGACAGCGCTTCCTCCCGAACAAGCACCTCCCCGCTCAGCTGATCCGATGGAGCGGCATAGGGGCTAGGCGGAATCGAGACATTCGGCATTGCGGGCACAACCGCCTGTACAGTTTCGCTGCCGTCCTTGAGCTCATCCACACCGATATTCTCATCGAGGATCGTCCATGGATCCGGATAGTCCCCCCGCTCTCCGTGCCAAAATGTTACCCCATCGGCCTCTCTCATATAAAAGCCGGCGGCGATGTAGGGATTCGCCACGACCAAGCGCCCGAACGACACGGGGAGATCCCTCGCTCCAGACAATGCATACAGCGACTCACCGATGCCGGTTCGAATCTCCGAAACGAGAAAGTCGAGCTGGTCGGCCACGGTCGCAACGCTATCGGCAAGCGTCTCCTGCGCCAAATCCTCCACCCGGCGCGCCTCCCGCCCCAACAGCCAGAAAGCTACGCCCCCCATCGCCAATGTCGCGCCAAAGAGAAGCAACCAAGCGAAGTGAATGAAGCGAAGTTTCATGATTTAATCTGAGTTAAAAGAAGGAAATACAAAGAGACCAGAATGGAGTGCGCTTTGGCCGTGCAAGGGCGATCGGCTTCGGGAGAATCCACGGGCCTCCAGACACGAAAGAACTGTTCATAGACCTCTCCGGAAATCGAAAGCCCTCCACCCCGGGCCCGCGGAGTGGAGGGCGACAAGATACAGGCGAATTACTTCGCCGAAACCGCCTGTTGATTCACCGTCTGGTAGCTTTCCGAGCGCATCTGTTTACGCTTCTTGTTCGACATACCGGAGGTTTGAATATCCCTGGCATCTTCTTCCAGAGGTTTTGCCTCGGCTTCCAGAACAGCATCCATCTCGTACCCGTCGTAGTCTGCTGCCAGATCATCGGAGACCTTCCGGAGAACCTCTCCGGAAGCGGCAATATTTCCTTCGTCCGCCAGGAGAATCGCCTCGGTCTTCGTCTCTGCAATCCGGTTCTGGGCCACATTGATCACCACCTCAGATTGAACCGCTTGAACCACCTCTTCCTGAACACCCGAATAGATAACGGGAACCACAACCTGCTGACGCTTCACAGCTCCTCCCTTGGTCAAACGGTAGGATACCTCAACATCGACCAACTCGCGGCGCTCACCCTCTTTGCCGGCAGGAACCTCGAGCTCCAGCAGAGCGAGCTTATCCAGTCCCCCATAGACCTGAGGAATCCGAAGTCGTGCGACAGTCTCACTTTCCAGATCCGCCTCCCGGCCGATCCCTTTCACAATACGAATGCCTTCCCGACCCTCAATCGTGATCTCGATGTCAGTGGCAGCAACACTCAGTACGTCGCCCAGTTCTCGCTGGAAAATCCGCGGCAAATCGGCTGCAGTTTCCACAAAGTACGTGTTCCCCTGCCCGGCCGAAGCAAGCGAGGTCATGATATCCTCATTGAAATCCATGCCGAGGCCGACAGTGCTCACAATGAAGTCTTCCCCGGCGAAGGCACGGGCGAGCCTCTCGAAGTCACTCGGTGAACTCGGACCCTGGTTTGCAAGACCGTCGGAGAGAAGGATCATGCGATTCACATAGCCTTCCCGGGCAAACTTCCTCAATTCTGCGGCGGCTTGTGTCAGCCCCCCATAGATCGCCGTATTCCCCCGGGGAGTGACCCCTGCGAGCGCGCGGCGAATGCTGTCTCGGTACTCGGCCTCTGCTCTTCCCGCCGGCGCGATCGTGTCGATCTCATTATCATAAATGACAACGGAAATGACATCATTTGGCCCGAGCTGCCCCACCGCAAGGCGGGCCGCCTCAATCGCGCTGCGAATCTTATCGCCACGCATGGACCCAGAACGATCCAGCACCAACGCCAGATTGACCGGTTGCCGATCCCCTTCGGACACAATCTCATCGGGCTGCAATGAGATTTGAACGACAACCTTACCCGGTTGATTTGCGTAGATCACCGGGCGATCCAGCCGAGCATCCACTCGGATCGGGTCAGTCGCGGCATCCTTGGCCGAGGTCGTAGATAGGGCCGCACACAGGCCAATCGTAGCCAGAGCCGTGCGGTAGAGAGTCGATGTTCTTTTCATTGGGTTTCCTTGGGTTGAGTGAAACGGATTCGTTCTAGTTACTCCTACAGAATGCCCGATTCCCCGGACAAAGTCGTCAGGGCCTCGTCAGTTGTTTGTCAGGAAAATGTCAGGAGCCGGACATACTCCCGCCATTCCATGAGCCACCTTCGCGGCCGCATTCGCCCTTGACCCCCTTCGAAAAGCGAATGGACTCTACCTCAGATCCTACCACACCTATGCTCTTTTCAATCCATTCCTCTAATTTTCTCCGCGCTCTTACCGGTGCGATCCTGGCCCTTTCTCTATTCGCATTCTCCGGGTGCCAGACGACTTCCAACGCCCCGACAACGGAACCATCCGAGGCCGCGGCTTCACCCACCGTTCTACGGGTTGGTGTTTCCGCCAACATGCCCCCTTTCGTCTTTGAACAAGGTGGGAAGCTCGTTGGTCTGGAAGTAGATTTCGCACGCGCACTGGCTGATGAACTGGGGAGGAACGTACGCTTCGTGAAAATGAGCTGGGAGGACCTCATCCCTTCGCTCCGAAAGGGTAAGATCGACATCGTGATGTCGGGCATGAACTACAACCCCGAACGGGCGGCAATCATTTCATTCTCCAATCCGTACGTAAAAAGCGGCCAGAAAGCCATGGTTCTCCAAAAGAACGCGTCGAAATACCCAGTCGCCGGCTTCATCGTGAACGCAAAAATCAAGGTAGGTGCCGAGAAAGCTACAACCGGCTCCTACCTCGTTCGCTCCAGTTTCCCCAAAGCCGAATTGAAAACCTATTCCTCGGCCCAACGCGGCGCTGAAGCTGTGATCAATGGCGAGATCGAACTTTTCATTCATGATGCTCCAACAGTCTACTGGATGTCCGGTCTCTATCAAAATCAAGGCCTTACAGCAGCGCTCCCCGTCCTCACCCAGGACCTAATGGCCTGGGGAATCAACCGGGATAACGTCGAATTGCTCGACGCAGTAAATCAGGTCCTTGTCAATTGGTCTGCTGACGGCACTACCGATGCGATTCTCAATCGCTGGGTAAGGTTGTAGTCGACCGCGAGTTGACCTGCGGTTTCGATGCACCGCTCCCTCGATCCCTCGAAGATGCTGGACCCACTTCTGCTCCTTGGCCGATCCGTCTCCCGGGAATTCAAAGATTGAAGAGAATTCCTCACCGCCCTTAGCATTCGGATATGGAGGAGGCCAAACATACGCAACGTTCCATCGTGCACCTCACCTACGATGGAAAGGTCTATAAAACATTCTTAGGGGAAGACGCTGAGACGCGTTTCAACAATGAATGCCGGGTGCTTGAATATCTTGCCCAAAAGGGCTGCGTATTTGTGCCGAAGATCCTAGAAGCCGATCCCGAGAAACTCTTGCTAGTCACCACGAACTGCGGCGCGCGCGTCGACCGAATCAGTACCGAGAAAAAAGAGAAAATCTTTGCGGAACTCCTCTCCTACGGAGTGCGCCATGACGACGCAGAGGTGCGCAATCTAACCTACCGTCGGCAGGATGGCCGGTTTTGCGTCATCGATTTCGAGTTTGCCACCCTTTTGGAAGACTATGAGGGCGAACCTCCTCCAGTAGATCTAAACGCCCACCGAGGCGCCCAGAAAACACAACGAAAACCCATTCCGCCTCAAGAGATGACTAGTCACCGCGACCGCCGGCGACCTCCCGGAGGCGATTCGCGAAAGAAATGAGTATCGACCAACCCGCAAATTCGATCCGCTGGAGTGGCTGCACCCACACTGGCCGCTTTCGCAAAAATAATGAAGACGCCTTTCTCGCCCTAACCGTGTCAGCCCAAGAGGTTCGCTACCTCGGAAAGATCGGAGAAGCCTCACTCGACGAGCAAGACTTTGTCTTCGCCGTGAGCGACGGGATGGGAGGGGCCAAGGCCGGTGAATTCGCCAGCCGGATCGCCGTCGATCGGATCACCCGCCTCTTTCCTAAATCCTTTCTCAGCTCCGCCAAGGGCTTCACCCGGGGATTCCAAGACATTATCCCCGAGCTCTTCGACCAGATTCACTCAGAGATCACCTGGCTGGGCATCACCTACGAAGATTGCCGCGGAATGGGTGCCACTCTGAGCCTATGCTGGGTCACCCCCGGCTGGGTCTATTTCGGCCATATTGGCGACTCTCGCATCTACTACCTCCCTAAAAATGGAGAGATGCGCCAGGTGTCCGAGGACCACACGCATGCGGGTTGGCTCCGCCGAGGTGGAAAAATCAACGAACGCGAAGAACGATGCCACCCTACCGGAAATCAGCTGCAACAGGTGCTCGGGGGCGGGGTCAACGCGGTCGAACCTCAGGTAGGAGCCATCGGTTACGAGCCGGGCGACCGTTTCCTCATCTGTTCGGACGGGCTCAACGGCGGCCTCTGGGATCGCGGTCTCGGTGAGTACCTTCAAAAAGCGGATTTCTCCGATCCGAATCTGGCCGACACCTTGGTCAACAAGTCGATCCGAGTCTGCGGACGGGACAACACGACGGCGCTCCTCTTCGAGCCCGGGCTTTGAGGTAGCGGTATTCCAGCGCAATCAGCGCGGGGCCGGGGACTTTCTGCCCGATCGTCGAGCGCGCCATTCAAGCAACCGCTTCCGTCTTGCCTCCTCGGCGGGTTATCGGCAGGAGTTATTCTTTCAATTCCAAGACTTTTCCACCTCCCATTCGCATGTTTATACCGCGTCCTTCCCGAGAAGAATTCTGCCAGCTCGCCAAGCAAGGAAACCTAATTCCGGTGCTCGCCGATTTTTTCGCCGATCTCGAAACGCCCGTTTCCGCTTATGCCAAGCTTTCCGGCTCCCGCCCGGCCTTTCTTTTCGAATCCGTCGAAGGGGGCGAAAACGCCAGCCGCTTCAGTTTTCTCGGCTGCAATCCACGCCGAGTCTATGAAGCCAATGAAACGACAACCCGGATCACCGAGCGCAATGGCGATTTCCGCGAGATTCCCACGCCCCAGGATCCACTTACCCTCATTGAAGAGGAGATCGCACGCTTCAAACCCGTCGAAATCGAGGGAGCTCCTCCATTCGTAGGGGGCGCAGTCGGTTTCATCCCCTACGAATATATTCACCGTATTGAGCCGACTGTTCCCCGTGCTCAGGAGGATACTCTCAATTGCCCGATTCTTTACTATGCGATGATCGATTCGCTGGTGATCTTCGACCGAGCGCATCAAAAGTTGTTGCTGTGCGCTACCGTCGCCATCGATGAAGGTGAGGATCCCAATGCCGCCTACGACCGGGCTCTTGCCGAACTTTCCGACCTTTCCAAGCTGCTCTCTGCCCCGACTCCCGCCAGCTTGCGTCCGGTCCCTTCCGAACCCACTTTTTCAGTTCCGCACGGCAACTTCGAACGCGTTGATTTCGAGAATGCAGTCACCGAATGCCGCGAATACATCCACGGAGGAGACGTTGTGCAGGTCGTTCTATCGCAACGCTTTGAGAAAGAGTACAAGCATACTCCGATCGATTTGTACCGCACGCTGCGGACCATCAATCCGTCTCCCTATATGTTCATTCTGGAGACAGAGAATTTTGCCCTCGTGGGGGCCTCGCCCGAGGTACACGTTCGCCTGACTGGGAGTAAAGTTGAGATCCGGCCCATCGCGGGGACCAGACCGCGCGGGAAGAATCAGGCCGAAGATCTACGAATGGAAGAAGACCTCCTCGCCGACCCCAAAGAGCGAGCCGAGCACCTCATGTTGGTCGACCTCGCCCGCAATGATATCGGCCGGGTTTGCACTCCGGGCTCCGTTCACGTACCCGATTATATGGCGATCGAACGATATTCCCACGTGATGCACATTGTTTCACAGGTAGAAGGCGAAATATCTCCCGATCACAATGCGTTCGATCTACTGCGCTCTACTTTCCCCGCAGGGACCGTAAGCGGGGCCCCAAAAGTGCGCGCAATGCAGATCATTTCAGAAAAAGAAGGTACCGCTCGGGGTCCATATTCCGGTGCCCTCGGTTATTTTTCTTACGACGGCAACCACGACTCCTGCATTGCGATCCGATCGGCGATCATCCAAGGTGGGAAGGTGATTGTTCAATCTGGCGCAGGTCTCGTCGCCGACTCGGTTCCGGCCAATGAATTCGACGAAACCATAAATAAAGCACGCGGCCTCTTGAAAGCAGTGGCAATATCGGAGATAGTAGAGGATGAAAACTCAGCTCCGACGAAACATTCCAACGTTCCCCGCTGAAACCTTCCCTATGGCATCTCCGAAAAAACGTACAACGAAAGCTACAACCGGAGATGCTGATGCAAAAGAGTCAGGGTCAACGACTCCCCAAGGGACCGATGCACCCGTGCCAAAACGGGAGGTAGACCCTTCGTACAATCAGGCTGAGGATGTTCGCAACCTTCCGTCATCGGAAAAGAGCGCGCTCAAACTCTATCTCCAAGAGATCGGGCGCACTCCCTTGCTCACTCCAGAGGAAGAGGTCACCCTCGCGCGGAAGATCCAAAAGGGTGACGAAGCGGCTCGGAACCACATGGTTCAAGCAAACCTGCGCCTAGTCGTAAAAATTGCCCACGACTATAACAATTTCGGCCTCCCTCTCCTTGATCTGATCAGCGAGGGCAACATCGGCCTCGTTAAAGCCGTGGAACGATTCGACCCTGACAAAGGGGGCAAATTGAGCACCTACGCGGCTTGGTGGATCAAGCAGTCCATCAAGCGGGCTCTCGCCAACCAAAGTAAAACGATCCGACTTCCCGTTCATCTGGTGGACCGCATTTCCCGCATGCGCAAGATCACGGCCGCCTTAACCGACGAGCTCGAGCGAGAACCCTCCGACGACGAGATCGCAGCCGAAATGGGGATCCCCGTAAACAAGGTCGCTCACCTAAAGTCCGTCAGCGTCCGGCCCGCGTCCCTGGACGCCCCGATCGGAGACGACGAGAACACCAGTTTCGGCCAGTTGATCGGGGATGAAAACGCAATCAACCCTTTCGACACCCTTCGCAGCAAATCACAACGAATCGATCTGGATGAGATTCTTGATGATTTAGAGGAACGCGAGGCCCACATTATCAAACTCCGCTTTGGAATCGGTCCCGAAGGCCCGTTGACCCTCGAAGAGGTCGGAGAGAAATTTGAGATCACCCGAGAACGTGTCCGACAATTACAGAATATTGCGATCAGCAAGATGCGGCGCAATATGATGAACCGTGAACGCCAAAGAACTTCCGACGAAATTCGTGAAGAAAATCTCGAACGCGAGCGGATGCAGGTGTTACATGAGTTTTATAAGAAAACCATGTCCTCTAAGGAAAAGTGACTGAATCCAACGCAACCCAACCACCGGAGTTCCTTCTGGACCTCCTCAACGCTCGCTCTCCCTCTGGCTTCGAAACCGAGGTCCAATCCGTCCTTGATCGGACGATGGAACCGGTAGTCGACACCTACGCCAAGGATACTTTGGGCAACCGCATGGCCACCGTTGGCGAGGGCAACGACCCCGTTCTCATGCTGGCCGGTCACATGGATGAGCTCGGCTTCATCGTCAGCTACGTCGATGACAATGGTTTCATTTACTTCAATCCTGTTGGAGGCCACGACCGGATTATGATCCCCGGACGCCGGGTGCGGATTCTCACCAAGAATGGCGATGTCTCCGGCGTCACTGGCAAACGCGCGATCCACCTAATGAGCCCGGAAGACCGGAAAAAGATCCCTCAGATTCATGAGATGTGGATCGATATAGGCGCATCTTCCCGCGACGACGCGTTGAAGCGTATCTCTCTCGGTGACGCCATCATTTACACCCATGGATACGAACCACTACACGGTTCGGTAGGCATTGCTCGTGGCTTCGACAACAAATCGGGCTGCTATGTGGTCAATGAGGTCGTTCGCCGTCTCGCCGCCAAAAAGGATTCACTCCAGTCAAAGGTAGTCGCGGTCTCAACGACTCAAGAAGAAATCGGCACTCGAGGGGCGATCCCTTCCTCATTCGCGGTTAACCCACATTTCGGCCTCGCTGTCGATGTCGGCCATGCCACCGACCACCCGGACTGTGACCCTCGGAAGATCGGCAAATTTACTCTCGGCGGCGGGCCCATCGTTTACCGCGGAGCCAATGTTAACCCGATCGTTTTCGACCGTCTGGAGGCGTGCGCTGCAAAGGCGAATATTCCGATCCAAATTAAAGCAGAAGCAGGGCCAACTCCTACCGACGCACGGGCCGTCCAAATGGCCCGCGCCGGCGTCGCAACCGGTCTCATCGGCATCCCTCTGCGCTACATGCACACACCCAGCGAGGTCGTTGACCTCAATGATGTCGAAGCCTGCGTGGAGTTGATTCGTCATTTTGCCCTCTCTCTCCAAGCCGGCGAACGAGCCGACTGGTAAAGCCTCCTCCCATGAACAGCATGACAGGCTATGGGTCCGGCACCGCGGGCTCAGATCAGTACTTCGTAGAGGCCGAACTTCACTCCGTGAACCAACGGGGTCTGCAATTCCAGGTGCATGCCCCGCGGGAGTGGGGCTCTCTCGATACAGAAATCGGAAAATGGCTTAGAAACGAGGTCGCCCGCGGGAAGGTCTCAATCCAACTTCGCGTCTCCCGCGGCTCAGAATCCGACGGCGCAACGGCAAACTGGGACGAAATGGACAGGCGCATCGGTCTTCTTCGACAATCGATGAAGCGCTACGAAATCGGTGGGCCTATTTCCTCCGATGTCCTCTACCGTATCCTCTCCGACAGCGAACGAGAGGGCTCAGCCCCGGAATGGGACTCCATCCGAGACACCACCTACGCCGCCCTCAACGAGGCTTGCAACGCAATGAAGGCCATGAGAGCTGAGGAGGGTGAACGCCTCAGGAAAGAATTCGTCCTTCGGACCGATCTCCTGCGCCAGCACCTCGAAAGCATAACTACCCTCGATCAAGGGCGCACGGTACACCATCGTGATGCCCTCCTCGCCCGCCTACGTCAGATGAACCTTGATCTCGATCTCTCAGACGAACGGGTAGCCAAAGAGGTAGCCTTTCTGGCCGATCGCGGAGACATCAGCGAAGAGATCACTCGTGTTGACTCCCATCTCAAAGCTTTGGCTGATGCCGCAAACTCTAAAGAGCCCAGTGGGAGAAAAATCGAGTTCATCCTCCAGGAGCTCCACCGAGAGTTCAACACTGTCGGATCCAAAGCGAACCTCTCGGAACTTTCCGCCGTCGTGATCGAGGCCAAACAGGAGCTCGAGAAACTCCGAGAGCAAGCGGCCAACGTCGAGTAGAACACAACGGATGACCTTCCTCAATCCGAGGTGAGATACGACTACCGTTCAGATTCAGCACACTAGTAAGGTCCGCAGAGAAGCGAGTAACCAGTCGAAATCAACTGTACCCTGCCTTCAGCAGTACTCCCTTTCCGAGTTTCCGCTGGTCAGAGACCCAATCGCTACCTAGCCTCCACAACAATGTCAGACATCAATATCGTCCACGCGCTTCAGATGCTGCTCATCCTGCTCGCCAGTGTATCCATTCACGAGTGGGCGCATGCATGGGCAGCAGACAAACTGGGAGATCCCACTTCAAAGGCCCTCGGTCGGGTCACACTAAACCCCATTCCTCATATTGATCCGCTGGGCACAATTATCCTTCCCTTGGTTTTCCTTCTCTTCGGTAACGGATTTTTTGCTTGGGGAAAACCCGTCCCAGTAAACCCCCGAAATTTCAAGAAACCCGTCCGAGACGATATCCTAGTCTCGATGGCCGGCCCCGCGTCGAACCTGGTCATCGCTCTGATCGTAGCAGTCGTGTTCGGAATCGCAGCACGGTTTGTTGATCCAAAAGCAATTTTCCGACTGGCGTACCAGATTATCGAGATCAACGCACTTCTCATGGTCTTCAATCTGATACCAGTCCCCCCTCTAGACGGCTCACATGTACTCCGTCACCTCACTAAAATGAGTGATGCGGCATTCCAAAAATTCTCTCAATTCGGTTTTTTAATTCTCATCGGCCTCCTATTCTTGACCCCCCTGGGAGGAATGCTCTGGTACGCTATCCAAACCGTCAGCAATTTCGCACTACAGATCATGCTAGGCATCGCGTCATTCTAACGCGAGCGACCTACCGGGCCGCATAGGTTGGTTTCCAAACCAACAATCTATCCAAACAGGTCTTTCCGCAGCCCGGTCCCCACCGAGA
>CEOD01000078.1_pt1 | contig 13347 bp, 10 predicted proteins | sample 530341 | NCBI WGS metagenome assembly CEOD01 (sample SAMEA2619950, study PRJEB7988) | marine metagenome | isolation source: saline water (ENVO:00002010), including | reverse complement strand
TGGATTACGGCTTATTGCAACATAACCCCGATTCACAGAATCGAGTCTACCGATTCGTAGCCTCCGAACTCGGTTAGGGGGACGGCTGAGACAACTAATTTTGATCTGATCTTTGAATAGCCTTCCTGCGCAGCGAGCGAAGTGATCGCGCTATACGACAAATAATTTAAGTCAGATCTCTATCGATTCTCCACATAGAGGATTCTCATTGGCTTGGCGGCAGATGGAGAATACCACCCCGGAGGACGGTTCGATCCACAACGCGCAGACCTGGCCCCGATAAAACCGCACTCCCCAACCTCCTGTTCATCAATTTGATGCACATCCCAACTGGACAACTATTTTAGATCTGACCTATGAGATCGTGCAATCTACTTGCGATGGCGGAATGCTATCTCGAGTTCATGGACGGCTTTTACTCAGCCGTTATTCGGGGCGGATCACGCCTCGATCAGCCGATGAGAAAAAACCGGACTGGCGATGAGCTAGTCCCAGGGCTGCTACCACTGCCGTTTCGGTGCGGAGGATTGACGGGCCCAAGTGCCTGCGCCGTACCGGAGAATTCCGGATGATCTCCTGCTCGCGCGGCGAGAATCCACGCTCACTTCCCAAAACCAGGGTCCCTGGCGCGTCGGGGCCGTCGCCCGCCTCACCGAGCAGGCAATCTCCCAGATATGGGTCGAGAATGGAGGCAGGTAGACTGGAGTCGATCTGCTCGAGTGCCTCCCCTATGCCCTCCACCATCGAGACTGAAGGAAGAGCGGTGTGGAACCCCTGCTCCAGCCCCTCTTTCAAGAGCCGGTCAATGGACTGCGCGGACAACGAGCGACTCTGGGCATATCCAGACGGTGTTCTGTCCAGTACGACCAATGAAATTTTGCGAACTCCCATTGCGGCAGCCTGAACGATTATTCGACGGGCCTCGGCGGGGCGGGGCAATCCTATGACCAGGTCCACTGCCGGAGACTCATAGACTGCAGCCTCCCACCGCACCTTCCCGACAACCACCGACCCGTCGCCCTGCTTCTCAAACTCTCCGATCCCACGCGGGCCCCGAACCACTCCGAGACAGATCTCGGGGCCAGCCAAGCGAAGGATTGCCTCCGTGCGAGGATCATCCTCACCAAAACGGTATTCGGACTGGAGTTGGTCGACTAGGAGAAGGTTCATCACTCACACGTACGCAGAGGTACTCACTGAGCTGCTCCACTACCAAAAAGGAGGCCCTTGATCCACTCCTTCAACTGAATCACCCCATCCATCCCCACAGTAAGGAGCAGGTAGATAATATAGGCGTAGAACGCTGCTGCCAAAATCCCCAGCAGAAACGAACCGATCGCGGCGAGCCCGTCGTCCTCGGAAATCGAGACTCCGATACAAAAGATTACAATCGCAGGACCTGTATTCGTTAGCGGAATCGGGAGGGTCATCAACAAAGCCATACAAAGGACGACGACGCCGAGAAAGATCCGCCCACCCAGCGTATTGATCCAGCGCATTCGCGGTCGAACCACCTTCTCGGTAAAGTGTAGAAATCGATTCGCGGACCGAACCATCTTGCCCGCAAATTCGCGAGAGACCTCTTTATCCAACGCCTTCTTGGGCAACCACGGAGTCGTACGACCCGCGATCATCTGTATTCCCAGCAGCGCCAACAGAATTCCAAACGGAGTACTATAACCGGGCGCGGGGACCGGCAAAGCGCTTGGAAGAGACAAGACTACCAATAAAATCCCGAAGCCCTTGTCGCCCACCCGCTCGACCATTGTGCGAATGCTCACAACATCGGCGGGCCCCTCCACGAGACTGGCCAGATTGTCGGAAAGAGTTTTTTCAGGTGATTTCATGCAAAAATTGGTTACTGTTCAATATACCCGACGGATTCGAACCGACAGTCAAAGCTCAAAAACGGGGGATTTTCGGATATTTCTCGCCTAAAATGAAAATACATCCAGATAAACCGTTAAAAAGGCTTGCCTGTCCTCCAACCCCACCCTTTTATCTACCGTTTTTCCATGAAAGCCACGATCCAATCCCAAGGCCGCCAGTTTACCGTTTCGGAACAGGACGTTCTCTTCCTCAATCGCATCGACGGAGCCGATGAAGGTTCCAACGTCGAGGTCCGCGAGGTCCTCATGGTCGGCACCGGAGCCGATGCCCGCGTTGGCACTCCGTATGTCGACGGAGCAACGGTAACACTGAAAGTTCTCGAAAACAAGAAGGCCCAGAAAGTCACCGTCTTCAAAAAGCGCCGCCGTCAAGGTTACAAGCGCCGCAGAGGACATCGCCAACACCTCTCCGTGGTTCGCGTGGAGAGCATCCAAGCAGGAAACTAAGGAACTACTACTCATGGCACACAAAAAAGGACAGGGAACTTCCCGGAACGGTCGCGATAGCCAAAGCAAGCGCCTCGGGGTTAAGAAATTTGGTGGTGAAGCCGTCGTAGCCGGCAACATCATCCTTCGTCAGCGTGGCACGAAGTACCACCCCGGTGATTCCGTAGGAATGGGTCGGGATTTCACTCTCTTCGCCCTCAAGGACGGGACAGTGAAATTTGACCGCGAGCACCGCAAGGTCTCGATCGAGGTATAATTCGTCGCGAATGCGCGTGAGGGCCGACTCGTTTCGCTCCTCCGCCAAAGAGAAATTTCTCTAATAGGCAGTTCGATCTGTCATTCAAAACGCTAATCAATTTTCGCTACCAAGCTCCGGATTTCGCAATTTATTGCGGATTTCGGAGCTTTTTGCGTCAAAATACGAAAATATTCTGCAATCTCGACGTTTCCTGTTTGCATTCGTTCTTCGACTGAGTGGCACTTGTATCCACTATGTTCGAGGAAAATACCAAACAGGATCTGAGTCGTAGGCTAGGGATTGGCGAGTCCCCTTTTTCAAAAAAGGATATCGCGGACTACGTTAACTTGAAACTGGAGGCCCTCGGGGGTCACGGGTTCAACGATGACAAGGCATCAGCCGTCATGGGTCTGGCCGAACCATTTCTCCGCAGTGTCAAAGCGCGGACTCATCTCGCGGAGTCTCCTCTCCCCCCGGTAGACCAACGGATCCAGAATTTCCTAGACCAACTCGCCGAACACGTCGGTGAAGAAACCGCGGCCCTACCCCGCGAGACGCTCATTCTGGATCGTCATGGCTTGGCCCGCCAGCTCTCGCTGCCCGGCAACGCCGACCATTTCAAGAGCTCCATCAGCGACAGCTACCGTGTTGCCCAGGGTGTATTGCACAACCCAAAGAGCGACCGCCGCACGACAGCAGGGGTATTTCACGTGACCGATTGGGGTCTTCCCGTTCCTGCCGACAAGAAAGCAGTTCCCCCAGTGACAGCGCTCCGCCTTTTCCGCGCAGCGATGAACCCACCGGACGAGTTCCTGATTGTCCCTCTTACTGCCAACCAGGAAGAAAAGTCCTACTGCTGGGCGTCACTGCTTCTCCGCCCAACCGTGCGTCCCGAGGTTCCTGGCTACTCTCCGCGCAAGTCGATGGAGGTACGGTTCTTCGCCCCCGGCGTATTGAGCAGCAACCTCGACTTTGTCGAGTCGATCTTCGGCAACGCCGGCGACCCCTTCCTTCCCGAAAACGACTCTGCCCTCGATATTGAGGGATGGTCCGGCCAAACCGGTTGCGTCATTCTGGCCCCACACCTCGGACGGCTGACCAAAAAGGAACTCGGGCTCCCACCGATTTCCGAAGCGACCGAACGCCAAAAGCGCGACGGAATGTGCTGGGAAAAGGAAGACGAGCTCTACAACGACGGGACCGCCTTCAAAATCACTCTCCGGACCACCGACGGGCTCGTTGTCACTGCCATTTCTGACAGTTATTTCGGCTACTCCAAGAAAGAGGTCAAGACACAGATCAGCTTTGCAGCCAATCTCTCGGGGCAGTCCGAAGAAGAGCATGCAGGCGGCGCGTTGGTCTTTCCAAGCTACGACCTGGGGGAAGAATACACACCCGGGTCCCAAACACCCAGCAGCAAACATTCGTTCGAAGAAGTGAAGGAGCTTTTCTCCTCCAAGATGCATTTCGATCCGAAGGGCTACGGGGTTGATGCTCGGTTTCCCGACATCATTTACGTGCATGAATCCACGCGGATCAGCCTGGAAGAGCAGCTCGTGACGTGGACAAACGACGGAAAAGAAGAGAGCCTCCGCCTGGATCCCGACTGCATTTACATCTATCCGTCGGGCTACCAAGTCCGCATGATCAAACCAGCGGAAGGGCGTCGCTGGCGGTTGCGCGGGACCAATCCCGAGGCCACATTCTGCCACAAGCCGTGTACCGTCTCGGGCGGCGGAAAATCGGAAATCTCCAAATCTCTTGAGGATGCGATCATCAGCGGCCCTGTCTTCGTCTCCGATTTCAACAGCGACTTCCAGTTCGCCCAAGAGGTTCTAAAGCATGACTTTAGCAAACGTTTCCGCGACGACTCCCGCAATCGCAAGAACGGCCGCAGCATACTGAGCGCCGAGCGCTCACTCGGTTCTGTCATCAAGCTGCTGACCCCGTCGGAGATCGACTACACCGACGAGTACAACAGCTGGCTCAACACGATCCCGCAGAACGTCAAGGACCTCGTACTCATCATCAAGCGATTCTACAAGTCGGACTGGGGCGAAGACTGGCCCGAGCGCTTCTCCGTGGATGTCGTCGATGGACAACCCGGATACGAGTTGCGCTATCGCAACAAAAAGCTGGTGACCCAATTCCTTCGGGTGGGTTACACAGAGGATGGCTCTTGGAGAACATTCGGACTACGGAAAGACTTCCTTCCCGCCTTCAAGATCTCGCGCGAAGACGACATCAGTGCCAGTACCGTCGTTCCGACTCAAGCGATCACAGGCCTATCACCAGAGGTCACCAACGATTCGATCAAGTTTACGACCAACTGCGAATTCCGCTTTTTCCAGCGCCCCGATGACGCGATCATCCGAGGCTACGACAAGCAGGCTGAGTTCGACATCACACGCGACGACGTGTTCCTCTCGAACTACCACCCTCTGACTCACGAGGAAGTTGAGGAACAGATTAACGATACGATTCGCTTCGAGCAATACACCAAACCAGTCCGCGATCGTTTACTCGCCTTCCACAATGACAAGAGCGCGGATTTTTGCGCGTCGTCTGCCAACCCTCGTATCGTCGACGGGAAGCTGACCAAGAACCCACGCTACCTACAGATCCGGCCGGACATCGAGAACGAGAAAGGCAACTACGTCTCGGTCATAGCAGCGCGCCTGGCGCGACGCCTACCCGCAGATGTAGTTCCTCAGTTCCCGGTCAACTCCGTCCTGCCCGGGCATCGAAACAATCCACCCGACGCCGAGAATGGGATCCGCGCCCTTTGCGCATTCAACCCGATCCACTATTTCGAGCTTCCGGAATTGTTCATGGAGTTCACCGCGAGCTTGACCGGAAAATCACCGTCGACAACAGGCGCGGGCTCTGAAGGGGCATTGACGAAGGGTCCATTCAACGCACTTCTTCCGGTCCACGACCTGAACAACGCACTGGTCAGCTTTATCCTCTCGGGATATCCAGCATTCATGACCTCCGCGGGCTACGTGGGTGCGAAGATGCGAGTCGACCACGACATCAGTCTCCTCGTCCCCGAAATTTGGTCACGCCTCTCACCCGAGGAGCGCGAACCAAGCTACATGCTCAAGGAAGGATTCCTCGAGAAGGTCGAGGATTTTGATCACAACGGTGAAACCATCCTCGGCAGCCGACTCGGTTACCGGATCACTGCCCGGTTCGTACGGATCGTCCTCGGTCGCCTCTTCAACAATCCGACCTCCGTCATCCCGAAAGAGATGCTCGAACCGGAATTGCAGGACAAAGAAGCGTATGTGGACAGCATCCGCAACATCGTCGAGGCCCAGCAGGGGGTCGCTCACAACTACTTCGAAGACGGATCAATCGATCTGGCCTGCCCTCCCCTCAAAGCACTCCTGCACATCATGAGGGACGGCAACTACGAAGGAAAGACCATCGACGATCCGGAAATCCGCAGTCAGTTCACCCGTGAGTCGCTCATCGCGTCGGATTGGTACCATGCCCGACTCGAGAATCAGGTAGCCTTCGAACGGAAGCATTTCGAGCGCGTAGCCGAGTACATCGGCCACAACGAAGAAAACTCCCGTTTCCTCAGCAGCCTTCCTGCAGACGATCTCGAGGAACGGCGAACGATCGTCGCCTCGGAGCTCAAGAAGATCAACGACACCGACTACATCAAAAAGCTGGTCGGCACCCTCGGGTGCGATTTCGCAGCTGACTGAGCTGACTGACTTCTTTCGTTTACTTTCCAAACCTCCCCCGAATTTCGGGGGAGGTTTTTTTTATGACTGAGTGGGCGGCCACCCCCAGATCACCAGTGCACAACAGCCCTTCCCCGGGCACCAATACCAGCGAGGACGGCCATCTGATCAATTCCTCGATAGAGAAAGGGCAAGAAACTCACCTCCACCCGACCAAACGGTCCATGAAACGGGACGAATCTCCGAACTGGCAGGTTCTTGCGGGTCTTTCTTGCCTAGACGCCGCAAACCCATTGAATGTTCCGGATGTCCACAGAAGAACAGACCGTCTCCGATAACCAGCTGCGTCAGGTTCGGATCGAGAAGCTGAACACTCTACGCGAAGCGGGAATGGACCCGTTCCGCGCGAATGCGAGCCAGACCCACACCTCGAAAGAGGCGATCTCCCTGTATCAGGATGAACTCCCGGACGAGGAACAAAAGACTGTTTCCGTCGCCGGCAGGATCGTCGCCTTCCGCGTAATGGGCAAAGCGACCTTTCTCAAGCTGTTCGACCGCGACGGCAAAATTCAATGCTACGTCCGCCGCGACGAGATTGGCGAAGAGGAATACGCCCGTTTCAAGAAGCTGGATCTGGGCGACTTTATCGGAGTTACCGGTAGCCTCTTCCGGACGAAGTCAGAAGAGATCACCGTACGGGCCACCTCGTATGTTCTCGTCACCAAGACACTCCGTCCCCTTCCTGAAAAGTGGCACGGCCTGAGCGATGAAGATCAAATTTACCGTCAGCGCTACCTCGACCTCATCGTAAACGAAGAGTCCCGCAATCGTTTTGCGCTGCGCAGCAAGATCATCCAGGAGATCCGCAAGTTCCTCTGGCAGAGAGACTTTATGGAAGTGGAGACACCCGTCCTCCAATCGATCCCCGGGGGAGCATCGGCCCGCCCATTCAACACCCACATGAACGCGCTGTCCTGCGACTTCACCCTGCGGATCGCGCTTGAGCTCTACCTCAAGCGTCTTTTGGTAGGCGGAGTGGAGCGAGTGTTCGAATTGGGCCGGGTATTCCGCAATGAGGGAGTCTCCCGCCGGCACAATCCCGAGTTTACGATGCTGGAGGTCTACCAGGCATACACTGATTTCCGCGGAATGATGGAGCTGGTCAAGAGCCTCATTCTTCACCTCTGCCAAGAAGCTTTGGGAACAACAACCGTCCTCCGATACGACGGTACTGAAATTGATTTGGCCAACGGTTGGAGCGAGCGCCGGTACAAGGATCTCATCATCGAGGCCACCGAGTGCCCTGACTGGTTCGAACTTTCCAAGGAGGAGAAGCTCAAGAAGACGACTGAGATGGGCATCGAAGTCGATCCCGAGCTCGAAGATTTCGAAGTCACGAACAACGTCTTTGAGAAGCGGATCGAGCCCACTCTGATTCAGCCCACGTTCGTCACCCACCTCCCCCGCCAGCTCATTCCTTTGGCTAAGCTCAGTCCTGAAGACGAAACGACAGTCGAAGTCTTTGAACTGTGCATCAACGGGCAGGAGATCGCACCCGCCTATTCCGAGCAGAACGATCCCCTCGCTCAACGGAAGATGTTCGAAGAGCAGGCAGGTGAAGAAATCCAGAAGGTCGACAACGATTTCCTCGATGCACTCGAGCACGGCATGCCGCCATCTGGTGGTATGGGCATCGGCATCGATCGACTCGTCATCCTCCTGACCGGAGCCGCGAACATCCGCGAGACAATCCTATTCCCACCGATCCGCCCGACCGAGGGATAATCCCGACCGTTCGGCGAAGGGTTCGCCACCGATTGCCTTACCCAGGAAATTGTCCCGGCTAAACGCCGTGTAGGCAATGGCCGCGCGGGCTCTGCACCCTCCCCCGGCGAACTGATTTGATCGAGACGCCCCACCGCCTCTCAGCGAGCGGGTGAGACTACTTGGTTTGGCTCTCGGCCTCTCCAGCTGGGATGTATTCTTCCAGCTCAGAGCGGAAGCTTCCAATGGTGGCTTCACTTTTGAGCTTAACCGGAATCATGCGGTCGTCGTTCGTGATCCAGACATCGATCAGGGCCCCTTCGGGCCTGGCAAAGATCGCACGCACACCCTTGAAATCAGCAGTCACCCGATAGGTTTCAAATTTTCCAGCGGGAGTCTTGATCTTCTCCGGCCCTTTCACCTTGAATTCGGCTTGATCGATGACCTCACCGTCCGTCACCCAGGCTAAATACGTCCCCGGCTTCAAGGGCATAGCCCCGCTGCGAAAAGCGAAAACGATCGACAGAGGATCGTGGGTCAGGGGCTGCAACTGCAACGGAGCGCGGACATCCTGATTCCGTACATATCGAACGGTACCCTCCTCCCATTCAAATTGCGTTTCGTGAAGGTTTTCGTTGGCCAGCTCATCCCGCGAATACCCGTGAGACTTTTCTACCGAAGCTGGAAAATCACTGGCAATCACCGTGTGAAAATCGTGAACCCTCCTCATAAAGGCATTTGCTTTTGCCTCTAGAGTAGCTCGCAGCATCTCCTCATTCTCTTCGGATGGATCGAGCCGAATCTCGACCGATCCCACCGCAAAATAACTCCAACGCAACTCGTAAATTGCCTTCTCGCCTACGACCGGCTGCACCCCTTCCGCCGACTGGGACGCTCCGTTAAGAGAAAGTCCGACCAATAAAGGGAGTAAGGAAAATAGGTACCGATAGGGCATTTATGCTAGTAAATGGAGAATGTTCCGAACTGCGAGTACGGATAGAAAAAATCGAAAAGGCTCCGAACTAACGGCTCCAATCCAACATTCTCTTCAGAGGAATGTAGGCCTGTTTCCGGATCTCCTCATCCATGATGATCTCCGGCTTACCGTACTTGAGCGCATCGCGAACCCCTTCGATGGTGTTCATCTTCATGTACCGGCAGTAGTTGCAGGCTCCGCGATCGGCGGTTCCCGTCCGATAGTCCCCACAGGCCACCTGCTGTGCTGGCGCGGCGATAAAGCGCTTCTCCGGCACGTCACGGCGCAAGCGATGCAGCATGCTCGACTCCGTCGCTACGATAATATCCGTTCCTGGAAATTCTCGGGCGAATTGAACCATCCCCTCGGTGCTGCAAACATGATCGGCTACCGAACGGACCGCATTGGTGCACTCGGGGTGAGCGACCACGGGCGCTCCCGGAAATTTTTCTTTTACCCGCTGGATCGACTGTACCGTGAACAACACGTGCACATAGCAGCTACCCGGCCACATCCGCATCTGACGGCCCGTCTTCTGGGAGACCCACTGCCCGAGGTTCTGATCCGGCACAAAGAGGATCTCTCGATCTTCCGGCACCTGACTGACGATCTTGGCGGCGTTTCCACTCGTGCAAATCACGTCGCACAAAGCCTTCACTCCCGCCGAGCAGTTGATGTAGGCAACTACGTAGACATCCGGGTTCTCCTCCTTGTAGGCAGCGAGTTTCTCTGGCGGACAGGAGTCCGACAACGAACAACCTGCGTCCATATCGGGAAGGAGCACCTTCCGGCTGGGGCTTACGATCTTCGCAGTCTCGGCCATAAAGTGCACCCCACAGAACAAAATTTGATCCGCCTCGGTCTCCGCCGCTTGAAAGGCGAGGCCGAGAGAGTCGCCCAAATAATCGGCTACCTCCTGAATCTCATTGATCTGATAGTTGTGCGCGAGAATGACCGCATTCTTTTCCTTTTTCAGTTCAAGAATTTCCTGCTGAATCTCACTCAATCCCTCGCTCCGCGTATCGGGTTCGACCACGTAAGGAGTAAAGTCTGTCTGCGTCGCTGTCATGAAACGGAGAAACGAAACACAATTTTTCGAAAAATACCAGAAGGAAGACTGATTGGGACTTCCTTCCCCCTATTGAACTGTGTTTTGCTTAGAGCCATGGCCGCAATTCCGTTCATCCTCCGTCTCCTCGCCGTTGCCCTCGGTCTCGGATTCGCGCAATGGACCTCCGACGCCGTTTCCTTCGACAGCGGCATCAGCTTCGGCTTTGCGATCCTTCTACTCAGCCTGATCATCACCTTATTGAAGCCGGTTTTGGTCATTCTCATGCTGCCTTTCGTCGTTCTTACGCTGGGAATTGGACTATGGGTGGTCAACGCGCTCCTAGTCGCGCTCACCTCCAAGATAATTCCCGGGTTCATCATCGCCGGCTGGGGAGGAGCCTTTTGGACGGCGCTGTGGGTGAGTATCTTTACGATTGCCGCCATGACCATCACGGGGAAGAGAGACCAGCATTTCGGGCGGGTCGTCATTCGAAAACCCGGGTTCGGCCGCTCCGGCACTTCCCACACAAAGATCCCTTCCAAATCAAAGAAGGACGACGACGTCATCGACATCTAATCGAGGCATCGGCGCGAATTGATCAGCAGATGACCTTGCGTTTCCCAGGCTTCCCGTTGAAAACTGCACCCGGGATAGACTGATTTACAATTTCACATATTCTAGGAGTACACATGAGCAAAGAAACTACAAAGTATGATCTGGTTGTCATCGGCGGCGGACCCGCGGGATATGCAGCCGCTATCAAAGCTGGTCAGCTCGGCAAGAAAGTTGCCTGCGTAGAAATGGAACGCGCTGGAGGCACCTGCCTGAATTGGGGATGCATCCCCTCGAAAGCGCTCCTGAAGAGTGCAGAGCTCTACCAAAACATGCTCCACTCCGAGGATTTCGGATTCACTACCAGTGAGATCACCATCGATTTCCCCAAGGTGATGAAACGCTCCCGCAATGTCGCCGACCAAATGGCGAAGGGGATCGAATTCCTTTTCAAGAAAAACAAGGTCGACTACGTAAAGGGCAAAGCCCGAATCGACAAAGGGAACAAAGTCGTTGTTTTTGAGGGAACCGACAAGGGCAAGAGTCTCCAGGCCGACAAGATCCTGGTCGCCACGGGTTGCAAGGCCCGCATGATCCCCGGCGTTGAACACGACGGAGACCGTATCATGACCTCCCGCGATGCGCTGGCCATGACCGAACAACCCAAATCCATCGTCATCATCGGTGCCGGTGCCATTGGGGCCGAATTTGCCTACTTCCTCAACTCGCTCGGCACGAAGGTGACCCTGGTTGAGATGCTCCCGAAGATTCTTCCTGTTGAGGATGCGGATTCATCCGATGCGGTAGCCCGCGCCTTTAAGAAACAGGGGATTGACTGCCGGACCGACACCAAGGTCGAAGATATCAAGGCCACGAAGACTAAAGTGACCATGACTCTGACCAAGGGCAGCAAGTCCGAGAAGGTCGAGGCCGAGAAGGTTCTCGTCGCAATCGGAGTCCAGGCCAACACTGAGGGTCTCCTCGGTGAGGGCGTTTCCTTCGACTTGGACCGGAATTACATCAAGACCAACGACAACTACGAGACCAGCGTGAAAGGCGTCTACGCCGCAGGTGACATCATTGGACCGCCATGGTTGGCACACGTGGCTACCTACGAGGCGATCCAGGCCGTTCGCGGGATGTTTAGCGATCACAAGCCCGAGAAGGTAACTCTCTTCCCCGGCTGCACCTACTGCCAGCCTCAGGTCGCCAGCATCGGCAAGACCGAACAGAAGCTCAAGGAGGAGAAGGTCGACTACAAGGTTGGCAAATTCCCGTTTACCGCTTCGGGTAAGGCCGTCGCAGCAGCACACTCGGAAGGGTATGTGAAGGTACTGGTCGATAGCAAATATGGTGAGATCCTGGGCGCGCACATCGTCGGTTCGGACGCGACTGAATTGATCGCAGAGTACGGTTTGGCCATGAAGGTCGAAGCCACTGCCGAGGAGATTCATGACACCATTCATGCTCACCCGACTCTCAGCGAGGCACTGATGGAAGCTTCCGCCGCAGTGTACGGCGAAGCGATCCATATCTAGTCTCCCGCTGCGGGATTCCGCAGGGACAGGTCAGGAATCCGACTCTACCCTCTTCGATGGTGCTCTTCCGCGTCATTCGCGGAGGTCGTCACAGGTCGTGGTCTCGAGTTAGCGGACGCCGTTTGATTCCGAATCAAGCGCTCGCTCATCGTCGCCTCCAGACCTCCCCTGCAGGCAACTCCATCCCCTGAGCAACGAGCATATCCACGCAAATTGCTCAGGGACGGGCGTGCCCGCTAGGACAGCTGCCCGCGAGTTAGGTCCACTTCCGTAATCGCCCCTACCAGGTCCAGTCGGGATTGGATACCGGCTCCAAAGCTTCCATTTCTCCACGCCAATTCTTCAACAAGGAATGAAGGCGTTGAGTGACATCGGGCCGACTGCCTGAGAGATCGACGGTTTCCCCGATGTCATTGCGCAGGTGGTACAGCTCCCGTCGGCCGTCTTCGTAGAATTCAATCAGCTTCCAATCCCCCGCTCGAACGGAACTTCCGGGAGTCCCCCCCTGATTTCCATAGTGCGGGTAGTGCCAATAAATCGCTTCCCGATCCAGGTCGCCTGCCCCCGTTAACAGGGGCGCAAAGCTCACTCCATCACAGTGCTGATCCGGCTGCGACTCGACCCCAGCCAGTTCCAACAGCGTGGGATAAAAATCCGGGCTCGTCACTGGCTCCCGACAAAGAGTGTTCGGCTGAATCACACCCGGCCAGTTCACAATCAACGGCTCTCGCGTCCCCCCTTCATACATCCACCCCTTCCCCTCGTTGAGAGGAGCGTTGCTGGTTGGAGAGCCCTCAGCCGTAGCGAGCCCTCCGTTGTCAGAGGTGAAGACCACGATCGTGTTATCCAACTCCCCCTTCTCCTCTACGGCCTCGAGAAGCCTACCAATATTGGTGTCCATACACTCCACCATTGCCGCATACTCTGGATCCGACTGAATGAGGCGCCGACGGACCCGCCGATTGACGCTTTCGCTTTTCGGAAAAACTTCCCCTTCCTCAAAAGTCTTCGCTCGATCCAGCCCCAAACTACGCGCCTTTTTCTCATATTTCTCCACGAGATCGGGCTTCCCTTGAATGGGGGTATGCACGGTGTAATACCAAAGGTTGAGGAAAAAAGGACGGCTATCCTTCGACGCAACCAATCCGATCGCTTCATCCGTCAACCGATCCGTAAGATACTCGCCGTCTGGAC
>CEOD01005314.1_pt1 | contig 13631 bp, 14 predicted proteins | sample 530341 | NCBI WGS metagenome assembly CEOD01 (sample SAMEA2619950, study PRJEB7988) | marine metagenome | isolation source: saline water (ENVO:00002010), including | reverse complement strand
AATACAAACTTAACAGTAGATGGTAATACACAGTTAGGTAATGCAAATACAGATACAGTTACTTGCACAGCAAAACTTACAGCATCAAATGGCTTTGTGAATACAATATTAGATACAGCAACAGCCAACACATTAGCAGGTATGGGTATTATCGATGAAGGTGCACAAGCATATATCAGCGATGGCAATGCAGGTGGTAAATGTATGGCGTTCTATGACGGTAGCAACTGGAAGAAGATGCACGATCCAACAGCAAATATTAGTAGTTCATAATGATAAAGACACAGGCAAAAACGGAAAGGCTCACGATGAAAGAAACAGACACAGAAATAGCACTGTTAAAACGTGATATCCAAACTATCCGGGATAACCATCTTAAGCATATGAAACAAGATATAGACAGAATAGAAAGAAAAGTAGATAAGATTGATAACAGAATATGGTGGGTACTTGGAGTCTTAATATCGACACAGGTAGCATCAATGATAGCAAATATGTTATAACCTCAGACCAGAGGGCATAAAAGGGAGATATACATGCAGATAGAACAAATGGAGATAACCAGTCTTCAACCTTATGAACGCAATCCGCGTAAAAACGATAAGGCAGTAAAAGTGGTGGCGAACTCTATAGAACAATATGGGTTCCAACAGCCGATAGTAGTAGATAACGATAGAGTAATCATCGTTGGACACACTAGATACAGAGCGGCAAAAACACTGGGACTACAGAAAGTACCAGTATTAGTAGCAAACGAACTGACTGATAAACAAGCACAGGCGTATCGTATTATGGATAATAGATCCAACGAGAACGCAGACTGGGACGAACAAGCATTGTTCCAAGAGTTAGAAGACTTGATAACAGACAGTACGATACAAGATTTAGCGTATGACACAGGTTATACTGAGAACGAACTTGAAAGATTATTCAGAGAAGATGAAGATCCAGTAGAGAAGTACGCAGAAACACAACAGGTCAAAGCAAAGCGTGGAGACCTATATACATTAGGAGAACATAAGTTAGTATGTGGAGATAGTACAAACGCAGAACACTTAAAGTTACTATTAGGAGACGAGAAAGTAGATTTAATATGGGAAGATCCGCCTTATGGAATATCTTATGTTACAGCAAATAACATAAACTATAACACAAGAGAAAATACACTCAGAGATAGACATAGAGCGATTAAGAATGACGACTTAACACCAGAACAACTAGACGAACTGTTGAATGGTCATATGGAAGCAATCTTACCATATTGGAGACAAGGCGCATCTATATATTGGAGTCACGATATAAGATTTACGCAACAGTTTAGAGACATGCTAAACAAACACGGCGTACATATAAGTGACACATTAATATGGAAGAAAAAGAACGCATCTAACTGGATGGCAGATTACGCAAAGTTCTATGAACCAGTATTATATGGATGGCGCAAAGGAGCAGAACACAACTGGTACGGGAAGAATATGAACCCGAATGTAAATGACTTAGATGAGTACGACAAGATGTCAAGAGACCAACTATTAAAAATAGTAAAGTCAATACACACAAATGTCTTTACTTTCGGTAGAGAAGATGCTAAAACAGTAGATATTCATCCTACAGTAAAGCCAGTAAAACTTATAGGGTATCATATAATGAACTCTACACAACCTGGGCAAATCGTATATGACGGCTTCTCAGGATCAGGATCAACACTGATGGCGTGTGAGAAAACAGGCAGAACTGGTAGAGCAATAGAATATGAACCAAAATATGTAGATGCTATCATAAAAAGATGGCAAGAAAAGACAGGAGCAGTAGCAAGACACATAGACGGAACGCTATGGAATGACAAGGAGTATTACGATGAGGGGCAGTAAAAAAGATAAGAGTGGAACTGTCACTAAAAAAGGTATCGTAGTAGGCAGAGACAAGAAAGTAGTAGTTCCAGAAGAAGTAGAAAAACTCGCAAAACTCTGGTGCACAAACCAAGAAATAGCAGAATGGTTCGGCATCGATACAAACACACTAAAGTACAACTTTAGCGATTTAATAGCAAAAGGGCGTAGCGAGACAAAGCAGGCACTTCGTAGGGCACAACTAAAGAATGCATTAGAAGGGAACACAGTGATGCAGATATGGTTGGGTAAAAATATTTTAGGACAAAAAGAAAGTCCTATAAATGAAGATATGAATAAGATCCTACCGTGGAGTGACGATGCCACTGAATAAACCACAACAAGAAGTGGCAGACTGCGATAAAAGATTTAGGGTGCTCGTAGCGGGCAGAAGATTAGGTAAAACCTATCTTGCTATACGAGAACTAGCAAGGTTCGCCAGACACCCAGATAAGAAGGTATTGTATATATGTCCAACCTATCAACAAGCCAGAGATATTATCTGGGCTGACTTGAAAGAAAGACTGAGTAAGATAGGATGGATAAGTGAAACGAATGAAAGCAGACTGGAGATAACACTGATAAACGGTAGTAAAATAATGTTAAGAAGCGGCGATGCAGGAGAAAGACTGCGTGGTCAAGGGTTCGATTTTATCTGTATGGATGAGACATCAGACCTTAATAGTGCATTATGGCAAGAAATAATAAGACCGGCACTATCAGCACAAAAGCCTCCAGGACACGCATTATTCTGTGGAACCCCGAAAGGGATAGGAAACTGGTTTAAGGATCTATATGACCTCGGTAGAGGGTCTGATCCTGACTGGGCGAGTTTCCAGTACCGTACCATCGAGAGTGGAAATGTTCCTGAAGAAGAAATACTTGCCGCGAAAAGGGATCTGGACCTTAAAACGTGGAGACAAGAGTATGAAGCATCCTTCGAAACATTTAGTGGAAGGATAGCATATAACTTCTCAGATGATAACATTAAGGTCTGGAAGCCGCACCCAGCGAAACAACTTATCATAGGATGCGATTTCAATGTTGAACCCTTATGTGCAGTAGTATATGTTCGCACACCAAACGGCTTACATGCTATAGACGAAATAGTACTTACAGGATCACACACAGAAGAACTAGCACAAGAAATAAAAAATAGATATCCAGATAAATCTATATTAATGTTTCCAGATCCGAGCGGACAGGCTCGTAAAACTAGTGCTGGTGGAAAAACAGATATCTCTATATTACAGAACGCAGGCTTCAGAGTAATGTATAGAAACAAACAGCCTGCAGTTAGAGATAGGATAAACGCAATGAACTCATTGTTAAAGAACTCAGACGGACTTATACGATACTTCGTAGATCCTAAGTGTAAATACTTAATAAAGAGTTTAGAACGTTATATCTATAAGTCTGGTACGCAAATACCAGACCGTGGCGAGTGGGATCATATGTTCGATGCGGCAACTTACGCAGTAGAATATCTGTTTCCTATTACCCGGGACGTGAACCCCGATATTAACATTCAAACATTTGGAGTATATTAACAATGAACTTAGATTATAAACATCCTCTTTACGAGCATTATTTAAGTACTTGGAACTATTACTCGGCAAGTTATAAAGGCGGTGAGGATTACCGTCATAATAGTTTAAGGATGCTTCGAGAGTATCTATTTGAACACGATGCACCGGGTAATCAGTACGCAAGCCGACTTGAATATACAGCGTTAGATAACTTAACAAAACTTACAGTAGATACATATAGAAGTTTCTTATTCAGAAGTCTTCCCGTAAGAACGTTCGGATACCTACAAGGTAATCCATTAGTAGAACGGTTCCTATACGATGTAGATTTTGAAGGACAAGATTTAGATGACTTTATGAAAGAAGCAAACAACATGGCTATGGTATATGGTCAGGTATGGATCTTAGTCACTAAAGGCTTCCAAGATGGAGTCATTACACTAGAACAAGAAATAGAAAACGATATTAGACCGTACGCAAAAATCTTTACACCTGAAAATGTATGCGATTGGGAATACATTAAACAGCCAAACGGTGCGGACAAACTAGTATATGTAAAAACAAAAGAGTTCGTATCAGTTAGAGAAACAAGATACATAGAATGGACACCAGAAGAAATAAGAACATTCGTAGTACTATATGATGAGAACGGTGAAGAAAAAACTGTTACAATGACAGAACTACAACAGAATGCGATTGGTGAAGTTCCGTTCGTACAACTCAAAGCAAACCCATCACAATACAAAGGTATAGGTATGAGTGATATAGCCGATGTAGCAAAGATACAACAAGCGTTATTCAACTTACTATCAGAAGCAGAACAAGGTATTAGAATATCAAATCATCCTACTTTAGTTAAAACAGGCGATGTAAATGCAACAGCAGGAGCCGGAGCAGTTATCAACTTAGATAATACAATGGATCCAAATCTTCGCCCTTATCTCATAGAACCAAACGGAACCAACATCGATAGCATCGTATCAATGATAGAACAGCATATACAAGCGTTCTTAAGAATGACACACTTAGGTGCAATCATGGCGGCAAGAGGTATGAGTATTAAGTCCGGTATAGCATTATCAACAGAGTTCGAAATGCTAAACACAAGACTAGCAGACAAGAGTGCAAAACTAGAACAAGCAGAATACAATATGTGGAAACTGTTCTATAAGTGGAGCAACTTGCAAATGGATCCAGACTTCAATGTAATATACAAAAAGACATTCGACTTACGAGATGAACACGCTGACCTATCACTATTAAATCAAGCATTACAAATAGGTGTAGAAAGCGATACATTTAGAAAAGAGATCCATAAACAAATCGCAAGAATAGTCGTAGAGAACGGCGATAAACTTGACGATATCATGGCAGAGATAGATGGTGGCACACTGCAACACGATCCAGTGACAGCAGAAACAAAACAACCACATATCGAAGCAATGATAATGGAAGGAATGACTGATAAACAAATGCTAGAACTTCATCCAGAACTAACACAAGCAGATTTAGATGAAGCGAAAGCCAAACTATTGGAGAACAACTAATGCCATATCACACAAAAGGTAAAAAGAAAGATAAGAAAAAATCAACCAAATCATCTTATGGATCTTATGGATCAAAGCGTAAGATGACAAGAGGGAGAAAAAAATAATGACTAAGACACCAGCAAAGATATACAACGGTGATACCTATGTTGCTAAGTTAGTATTAGAACTAGACGCACAAGGTAATCCAGTCGTAGATGAGAAGTATGTATCAGCGTACGGCGAGTGGACAACAATCGTATGGGACAGAGGTTCTTACGAGAAGTCTGCGAAAAAAGATAAGAAAAAAGTAAAAGAAGAAGACATCATTACCAACGAAGATAATGGTGATTTAGAGTAAGATAAATACTAAAAAGGAACATAAAGGAGATTATAACTATGACCGAACAGAGTGCAACTTCGGGTGATGTAAATGTAGCAGATACTGGTACTGACATTAATACTACATCGGAAGAAAATCAAAACCAGGAAGAGCGTATCTTTTCACAGAAAGATGTTGATAAAATCGTACAAGCAAGATTAGAGAAATATAAAAGACGTTTCTCCGATATTGATATGAACGAATATAAAGCATTAAAGACTGCGGAAGAAGAACGTGAAATAGAGGCGATGAAGAAACGTGAGGAGTTCGACACTATCCTTTCTCAACAGAAAGAAAAATATAGTGAAGAAATCAACACACTTCGTACTCAACTGACAGGACTTAAAGTCGATGGTACATTATTAGATGTAGCATCAAAAAGAAACGCAGTATCACCAGAACAGGTGGCAATGCTTCTTAAAGACAAAGTAGGGTTAGATGAGACAGGTCGTCCAGTCGTATTCGATGCTAACAAAAGCGTCATATACGATCCTGAAACAGCGGAACCTAAATCATTGGAATCACTAGTGAATGAGTTCTTGGATAACAATCCACACTTCATTCGCTCTGGACCAAGCGGAGTAGCGTCAAATGGTGCAACAGGTAATGTAGCATCAAAGACAGCAAAACAAGATTTAAGTTCACTTGATTTAACAAAACCAGCCGACCGTGAAATCTACAGACAGTGGAAAGCGGACGGTAAGATATAGTAATATAAAAGGAGACCAGCAATGGCTAATGAAAACTATGTATCAGCACTTAACACGGATGCTTTAGTACTTCCGGTTAAAGCGGCTACGATTTATGCGGCCCAGGAGCAAAGTTTATTTCTTGGAGGCTCATTAATCCCAGTAGTGAATGCACCAAACGGTGTAGCACACTTCCCTGAGTTAGGTACAGTAGATGCAGATAAAATCTCATCGGCAACTAACGCAGATATCGAAACAGAACTACCAACATCAACAAAGAACGCAACAACATGTAATCTTTACGCGGCACGAAGTGTTGTGAGAGATTTAGGGGCCATCGATCCAACAGAGATTGGTCGTGTCCTTGGTCAAGCAGTTGCTAAAAAGTTCGACCTTGATGTAATGACAGCACTAGGCGGTCTAACAGGTCAAGAAATCACATCAGGTGATTTAGACTTAGACGAAATCTTCTCAGCAGTCGGAACAATCCGTGCGGCAGGCGAGATGGGACAACTTTACGGAATCGTAGGAGCGGACTCATATGCGGCTCTTATGTCTAACGTTGGCTCAACTGCATATGCAGGTGGTGACTTCCAAACTGAAGGATTGAGAAACGGGTTTATGTCGAATATTGCAGGAGTTTTATGCTTCGTTTCAGCACATCACAACGCAACAAACGTTGGTGTGACAGGTGCGAAAATGTCAATCTTCGGACAAGACGCTTTCCGTATCGCAATGCAGAAAAACGTTGACTTAGAAGTTCAGCGTAGAGCGGCGGCAGTTGGTGTAGATGTTGTTTCTAGTTTACATGCGGCAGTGGCAACAATCGATGCTTCACGTGGCGTATTAATCAAAGACGCATCGTAATAACCATAATATAGAAAGTTAGGAGAGTACAATGAGTGCATATGCAACAGACGAAGACTTGGTAGCGATTATACCAGATATCTTCGACCATGGTGTCGATAGTTTTAACGATGAACTTACACGTTCAACAGCGGACGTGCAAAGGCGTATTAAAAGCGATTGGTGGATGATGGATCACGATCCAAACGACTTTAGTGCAACAAAGTTAAAAGCATCTGAACATAAGCGTACAACAGTCTATCATGCATTAGCATATTATATACTGCCTCGACTATCTAACTTTAGTGAAGACGATACATTCCAAAGACAAATGGTATTTTATAAAGAACGTTATCAGGAAGAGTTTCACGCAGTACTATCTGCAGGGATCTCATATGATGATGACGGATCAGGTACTTACGAGACTTCGGAAATAGATTATATCAAAGATAACAGGCTGTATAGATAATGGCCAGTGTTAGAAAAGATATAGTCAATGATGTAATAGCAAAGTTAAAAACTATAACATCACCTCGTATCGGTAAAGTAAGCGAGAAGCCAAGCGACTTCGCAAGATTAGCCAGAACAGCATATCCGTTCGTTCAGGTTAATGTTGATAGTGAAACTAAAGAAGACATAGCAATGGAGTGGAGACTATCCACACTAGAACTAGCAATCACAGTTCACTTAGAAGGTAAATCCAAAACTGAAAAGACTGAGGAACAACTTTCCGAAATCGTAGAAGCAATCGAAGAAAAACTAGAAGCAGATAGAAAGCGAGACAGTAAGGCTCAAATAACTGAAGTATTAGAAGTGGGTGAGATAGAAGTATCTTCTTACCCGACGGTAAGTCAAACAATGAGAGTTGGTATTCAATACACTTACTCTCGTGGAAACACATAAACTTTAATAGGAGACCAACAATGGCAAACACAATCTATAGTGGTAGCACTGGCACAATCTACATTGGTGCAACAGCAGTGGCTTCTTTACGTTCCTTCTCAATCGAAGAAACACAAGAAGTTATTGATGCGACATCAATGAGTGTGACAGGAGTTGCATTTAGAACAAACAAACCTACGTTTAAGTCAGTGTCTGGCTCAGCGGATGTTTTCTGGACAGTAGATGAACCATCTTCACCAGGAGACCATGATGACAAAACTTCATCAACAGGTCCAGGTGGTATCGCAGATACACAACCAGGATCAACTGAAGTTACAGTCAACTTCTGGCCTACAGGCGATGACCAGTATGAAATCGGTTACAGTTTTCCAGCATTGATTACTTCAAGAACTATCTCATCTTCAGTAGATGGTATGGTAGAAGCATCAATCACGTTCACTGGAACAGGTGCGATTACTAAAGTCAACGGCACAACAAACGACAACGGTGCGTAATAAATGATAAAAGCAAGAGCCACAGTGAGTATGAAGAAGGGCGGACTGACGAAGAAGATTACGGATATGGTAGAAAATATGCGTACAGATATCTTCAAGGTTATACCAGAACTTACTCCTGTGGCTCCTGTTAATGGAGGCACTGCGAAAGCAGGATGGAAAAAAACTAAAGAGGGCACCAGAAATGATGTCATCTATATAGGAAGATTAGATAGAGGTCATTCTAAACAGGCTAAAAACGGTATGACAAAGCCTGCGTTAGATATAATAAAAACGAGAGCAAAAAAAGGAACATATTTAAAATGAGCAAAAAAATCTTAGATAATGCTAGAAAGCATTTTAACGAAACAGTAGTAGGCGAACTAAAAGAAATGGAAGTACCAGAGTGGGATTGTAAAATCTATTACAGAGGTGGTACTAGTTTTGCACAAGAGGCAAAAGTAATCGAACTACAGAATAACGGCAAATCAGCAGAAGCACTAGTACAGGTGCTTATCAATCGTTCATTAGATAAAGACGGTAAGCGTATCTTTAACGATATGCAGAAAGCAGAACTTATGAACTCAGTTGATCCTGCCACAATATTAAAGATTGTTACCGAAATCAACGGTAATAAAACTCCGAGTGTGGATGACGCACTGGGAAACTAAAAGCCGATAGGCACCTCTGGAGCCTATTCTATCTTGCACACGAATGCAACTATAAGATAGAGGAGGTTCTCGAAATGGACTACACCCTGGTGACCTATTGGTTAGCATTCTTAAAGGAGAAAGCGGATGGCAACGACAGACACAATAGAACTCAAAATAAAACTGGACGACAGAGCATCCCGGCAGTTAAAAGACATAGATAAAGCACTCAATGGCCTAAATGGTCGTATGGGTGGATTAACTACGAGTTCAGGCGCCGCAGCCGGTGCCTTAGGTGGTCTGGTAAGTAAAATAACGCCGGCAAAACTCGGTATAGCCGCTTTAGGTGTAGCCACAGTTGCAACAACACGTGCAATCATAGAAAGTGCGAGAGCATATGAAAACACAGTTAACCAGTTACGATTGGTTACAACTAGTACGCAAGATTATAATGAAACGATTGAAAGATTAAGCAAACTAGCAAAAGAAAACAGAACATCATTCGATGCGACAGTAGAACTATTCACAAAACTAAAAGTTAGTACAGATGAACTAGGATTCTCAACATCACAGGTAGAAACATTAACATCCAAACTATCTAAAGCACTAGCAGTTGCAGGTGCAGACGCAATGACAACAAACGGTGTTATTAGACAGTTCGGTCAAGCGATGGCATCCGGAACAGTTAGAGGTGATGAGTTCAACTCTATCGTAGAAGGTCTAGGTCCAGCATTGAGTATTATGGCTAAAGAGTCCGGTATCAATGTAGGAAAACTTAGAGAGATGTCCAGAGCAGGAAAACTCTCAGCGGAAGTATTCGCAAATATGTTGTTAAACTCAACAGCACTAGACGAGAGTTTCAACAAACTAGAACCTACATTGGATCAAATCGATATCGCATTCAAAGATGCAAATATTAAGTTAGGTAATGCAGTAAGTCAGTTCTTAGGACTATCAGAAGCAGTTAAAAGTGCCAAACAAGCATTTACAATATTCGCAGAAGCAATGACTATCGCACTGACACCAGACGCAGATCCATTGATGTCAGAGATAACACGTGTCCAAAATCAAATCGCATTATTAGAAAAACAAGCATCAGAGTTACAACCAGAAATCATCCCAAGAATAACAATAGACTTCGGTCAAGATAATGGTCTAGACGATGCAATCAGAGAAATACCTGACTTAGCAGAACTAGAAGTTATAGCGGCAGGTGGAACTGAAGTAGATAAACTTAAAGAAAAACTAGCACAACTTAACATGCAACTGTTCAGACGAGCAGAAGCAGAAAGTTTAGCAAACTTAGAAGCATTTAAAACCGCACAAGAAGATAAGAAAAGAGCAGAAGAAAAAGCGGCAATCATAGCGGCTGAGAAAGCAAGATTAGACTTGATGAGAAAAATCCGAGACGCAGAAGCGGAATCGATGAAACAACTCGCAGAGTTTATGAAACAACAAAAGCAGGCGCAAGATAGTTTAATATCATCAAACGAAAGTGCATTAAGTTCAGAGAACGCATTAAGATTACAGTACAGCCGTAATCGTGATACAATAGCGGAACTTAACGAAATACTAAAACGAAATGTAGATTTAACAGATGAACAAAAAGAACTTATACCGCAAATAATACAAGGTCTAACAGCCCAAAACAATACAATACATCATCAGATAAAGTCAGGCTCACAGTTATTCGACATATATCAAAAGACAGCAGTTGCATTAAGAGAAAACAAACTAGAAAGAGAAAACTTATTAAACGCAGTATCTCAACTAGAGATGCAAATGTCATCAGAGCAGTTCCAGACAGAAGAAAACAAAGCACTGATGCATGGATACAATGAAGCATTAAAAGAAAACGCAGAAGTAAGACGACAACTATTAGGCATCCCATTACCAGACGATGAGATGACAATAGAAAAACTTACGAAACAGGTAGATTTAAATGTTAGAAACAAAGCAATAAACGAAGGGTTATTAGAAACATTCAAAGAGTTAAAACCATCTGTAGATGAACTGGCAGAAGCATATAGAATACTTGGTATATCGATGCCAGTAGATGATAAGACATTAGAAAGTTATAAAGAGTTTACAGAGCGTATGGATAGGTCTGCAAGAGAAACAGTCAATCTAACAAACAATCAAAAGAAACTATTAGAACATTTAAAAAAGATTAAAAAAGAAACAGGCGAACTTACAGAAGTACAAAAAGTTCAACTAGAACAACTATCAAAAGGAACAGAAGATACACAAACAAAAGTATTCGACTTAGCAAAATCTGTAGAAGAAGCATTCGATAAAAGTATTAGTAGCGTATCTGGCGCAATGGCAGATATGTTATTAGGATTAGGTAATGGCTTCCAATCATTACAAGAGATTGCAATGAATACACTAAGAAGTATTATAGCGGCACTTATTGAAGCAACAGTTAGAGCCGCAATATTAAAGGCAACTGGCGCAACAGCAGGTACTAGCGTTGGTAGTGCATTACTTGGTGCAATAGGTGGAACAGCCGCTTTACCAGGTATAGGACTATTAATAGGTGCTGGTGCAATACTAGGCGGAGCATTCGCAAACGGCGGAACTGTTAGCACTGGTAGAAAGCCGATACTAGTAGGTGAGAGGGGACCAGAACTATTCTTACCTGGACGAGCAGGTGAAGTAGTATCAAACGAAAACTTAAATACAATGCAAGGTGGTGAACCACTGACTGTTCAGTTTAATATCAATGCGATTGATACACAAACTGGTGCACAGTTTATTGTAGAAAACAAACGATTAATAACAGGTGTTGTCCAAGATGCGTACAGACGCAGAGCAGAGACAGGACCATTAGGATAAGGAGCAAAACATGGGATATAACTTAATACATTATACACAAACATTTCAAGCGAGTGATAGAGCAAACGGAGATAGTGAAGCAATACTTCGTAAATATCCATTCGTAGTATCAAGACAGGCATTAGTAGCCGCAATACAACTAGCGGCAGATAATCACCAATCACAAGCAGATAACCCACTTGATAGTCAAAGAAATCCAAACGGATATACAGCCGCACAAATGGCAGATAAGATTATTGAAGCATGGGATAATATTATGTATTACGATTGGAATAATACAACAAATACGATGAACGGAACAGGATATGGATACGCAAATCCTAAATCATTAGATCCAGGAATATCTAATGGATCAAACTGGGCAGATCCAGGCTTCTGGAGTTTTGATGGAATGTATTTTATAGCATATAAGGCAACAGGAGCACCAACATCAGGTATTAGAACAGCAGAACAAGTTTTTGCAGATACAAGCATTATTTTATTACCAAGCAAAGCATATACTATCGACAGTAAAGAGTTTCAAAATCCACCGTTCTTAGGATTAGACAAAAGAGGTTATATACAGAACGATACATCAAATGCATATACATCTATTCAAGGAACTTCACCTTCAGGTGACGATTTTGGTCTAACTTTGACAACAAATGGATCAAAACAGGTGACTGCTATAACTGATCCAGCATCATCGACACACGATGATGTATCTAGTTCAACATCAGGCAACACTTTGAACCCACAACTGCTTACAATATATGAGTTTGACATGTATCACGATGATTTAAATGTAAATGGTAATGATTTTTCATATAATACAGCATATAGTGGCGCAGATAACATAGAAACATCAACAAAATACTTCGATTTGAGTACAGGTAAGTTTTCAGTGACGATTGCAGGCGGAAAAGTTACAGCAATCACACCTGTAGCACGAAATGACGGTGACGGAACTAGTTGTTCTGGTGGTTTTGGTTATCATCCAACAAATAATGACTATATGGAGTTATCTTTCCAGGTTGGAGCATTACCAAACTCAAAAATACGACCAAGAGTACTGTATAGAACAAATAGTTCAGCAGATAACGGTGTAGGAAACAAAGCAACAGTAGATATTACAGCAACAGACAGTGAGTTTGATCCAGGATCAGGATTAGTACAAAGTGACTGCACAACAGCATTCGCAACAGGTCCATTTGGTGACACAAATCACGGCTTTAAAGTAGATCCTACAGTAGGACTGATATCTATAGAAGATAGTGGATTTACAAACAGAGCATGGCCAAACGGTTCAGATGTAAATGCAGTAGATCCAGCAGTTGTTCGTGTTACACACGAAAGACCAGTACTAACAACTGAAACAAGAAGTTTAAAAACAACAACAGTAGGCACAGGTGCACACAGATTACAGTTTGAGTTCGAATACGCTCCTATGGAAAGTGATATAGGACAAAGATTTATTAGAGCATTCGAAGAATATAGAGGTGCATCACAATCACTAAACTTATACATCCCAAATGTTGCGATTGACCACTGGGAAGGATACGTTACAGAAAAGTTAACACAAACTGACCAAGCAAATATGTGGAACTATAGACAATATATTCACTCAGGTTCAAAAGGTGATAGACAGATAGTAGTAGGCGGACATATCCCAGGTGGAGGTGGAGTCCCAAAAGGAAACTACTTCGTCACAACTAAAAACGATAAGATATATCAGGTCATGGGCAACTCAAACGCCGCAGATGAATATGGTAGAATGGCATATTCGATTGAACCACCGTTGATAGATAACTACTCAGGTCATAGTATTTTATCAAATAGTAAAAAACTGTCTGGTCAAAACCAAGACGGATCGCTTGATGCAACAAGAGGTAAATACTTCTTAGTAAAAGTATTCTTAGTAGATGAT
>CEOD01025313.1_pt1 | contig 13642 bp, 15 predicted proteins | sample 530341 | NCBI WGS metagenome assembly CEOD01 (sample SAMEA2619950, study PRJEB7988) | marine metagenome | isolation source: saline water (ENVO:00002010), including | reverse complement strand
ACAGCCCTCGGTATTGCCGTAGATAAGAAGCTACTTGCTGCAGAAGACAGCATTTACAAACACCTTGGACCCTACAGGCCTTATTTGGATTCAGCTGCGCGCTCAATAACGATTGAACATTTAATCACCATGACGAGTGGAATTGAATGGGTTTCCCTCGGTGGACCGGGAACTTCCGGATTCGAGCTCCCCTACTCCAAGGATTGGATCAAGTTCATTTTAAATCAACCACATACAAACACCCCCGGAGAAGTTTATAACTATTCAGACGCCAACACCTTGCTATTGGCTCTCATCATGAAGAACGCAAGCAAGCAAGAGGTTCATCAATTCTCCAAACAATACCTTTTTGAACCCTTAGGAATTACGCACTACGAATGGGATACACAAAGTGAGTTTTGGACAAAAACAGCAGGTAATGAATTGCCGGGAGCTAAAATTCCCGCTGAGATCGAATACAAAAAGCCCTTTGCCGATCTGACAAATACAGCTTCAGGCCTAAGGATGCGGCCAAGAGACCTCTGTAAATTCGGACAACTGTACCTCAACAATGGCAAGTGGAATCAGCAGCAAGTTGTGAATAAGGAATGGATCGAAGCTTCAACAAAACCGCATTTCGGGAATAAAGACTATGGATACCATTGGAGACTGATGAGCTCTCAGGATAAAGCCTGCTATTATGCAACGGGCTTTGGCCTTCAACGGATTTTTGTATTCCCAACGCTCGAGCTTGTGGTTGTACTGACTCAACACCACTACGAAACAATGCCGGAAGGAGACAAGCTTACGAAGAAGCTTTTGGATGACCTACTATTGGCAATAAAAGAATAAAACGACTGTCATTCGACTTGACGGCTCCTTTCGGAAAGAATAGGCAGTATACCCTACTGACTGTCAATAATTTTGTTTTTCTTTGATGGGATAAACAACTATAAACAATACATAAGCACCTGTGGCAATACGATTGTTGGCCCTTATTCAACCATTATGAAGCACTTCATATTAATATCAGCGATCCTATTCAATACAATTTGTTTTGGCCAAAAATTAGAAAAGGTAATTGTTAGCGAAACAGACCCTCACAATTTTTATATCAATGATGGAGATTCAACTCAACTATACTATTACCAAATTATTCCGAAAGAAAAGCCTGTTGGAGTACTAACGATTTTTCCCAGTGGTGGTGAGACAATTGAAAACCTTCTGAAACAAATTACCCTTCATCAAGTTGCATCCAATAACAATTTACTTGTTATAATCCCTTCCTACAATTGGGGCACTTTTCAACGGATTCCCGATATAGCATTTATAGATGGCATATTTAAACAAGTAGTATCCGAACATCAAATTGCTAAGGAAAACTTTATTTTATGCGGCTTATCTAATGGTGGCATGATGTCATTAACGTATGGAATAACAGCTGTGCGAGACAGCAGTACTTACATCAGCCCAAAAGGCATTATTGGAATAGACCCTCCGCTGGATTATGCTCGTTTTTACAACTATTGCGAACGTGAAATAAGTCGAAACTTTTCAGAAGCAGGAGTAGCTGAAGCTAAATGGCTGCTTAATGTTTATAATCAGATTTATGGTGGTTCTCCGGAAGAACAGCCCCAAAATTACATTGATGCTTCCATTTTTTCTTTTGGGGTAAAAGATGGAGGAAACGCCAAATACCTGAACAATACAGCGATTAGAATGCACTCTGATCTAAACCTAGATTATTTACTAAACCAACGAAAACGCGATTTATACGATTGGAACGGAATTGACATCGTTGCATTTGTTAATCAATTGAAAATTAATGGGAATAAAAACGCTGAAGTCATAATCACTCAAAACAAAGGAGTTCGGCTTGACGGAACGAAGCACCCCCATTCTTGGTCAATCATGGATACCCAGGATACCATGCAATGGATTTTAAAGTTAATCGCTAACAACTGAGTAGAAAACTCATTCCCCTTAAAAAGGAAAACAGCCTTTTCAGAAAGAAAAACAGCCGGTTCAGAAAGTATTTAGGCCGGTTCAGAAAGAATAGGCTAGATACCCTATTGACTGTCAATATTTTTGTTTTTCTTTGAAGGAATAAACAAGAAATAATCGGTGTATTAGGAATTAATTGGTTTATGGAACATTAACTACATGAAGGAATCGTTATTCACAAGAACATACAGATACAGACAAAGAGAGAACAAGAATGAGCTTGAAAATTTATGCACAGAGATATTTGCCTATAGCTTTGAAAATGATCTGATTTTTCGAGCTGACTTCCTTCAACTTCTCGGGATGGAATTAGGTGAGGAAGCTAATGTATCAACTCAACAATATTATGAAAATATTGGTCGTCCTGACATTGAAATTATTGACAACAAAAACCATATAATTATTGAATGTAAGGTTGATGCAGAAGAGCGGGAGAACCAACTTAATGATTACCTAAAAATTTTTCAAACAAAGAAAAACAGAAAAAAACATCTAGTTTACCTAACAAAGTTTTATGAACATAAAACTGTACAAGGGCAGGGAATAAACTACACTAACATTACTTGGGTTGACGTTAATTCATTAGCTCAAAAATCTGATAATCCAATTTTAACAGAATTCTCTTCATTTCTTAACGAAAAAAATATCTCAATGGAAAAGAACTTTAAAAGCATTGATCTGCTAAGTCTAGAAAACATCTCGAATACTATTTCAAAAATGGACGAGGTACTTGACTCAGTCAAGGAATATTTTACTAAATCTTTTGGTATGCCTTCTAAAGATTCATCAAGAAGTACACAACTAAAAAGGAATGCCTATTACAACTACAAAAACATCGGTAACCCCCACAAATACAATATTGACATTGGTTTCCAATGGTGGTTCGATGAAAACATAACTTATCTGACAATCAGAATATACATACCTTTAGGACTTCCCACGACAGGCGAACTCACCAAGTTTTTCAAAACTGAACTGCTTCCATTAGAATGGGAATTCGAGGAAGTAGAAAACGGAAATGTCATTGGAAAATATCTAAACGTGAATGAAATAACCGCAACAAGTGAAGAGCAAATTCCTCAAATGATACAATTCCTAACTGGCAGAATTAAAGAACTAGTAGAATTAAAGAAGAAAAACCCAAAACACTTTAAATAACAGCCCCCTAATCGACTAGACAACTCCACCCTTAGGTAAGTGTGGAGTTTACACCTAACCAACCATTTGTTGGTTCTCATGCCTTTAAACATATTGGACAACAATAATAAACATTTTTGCATATGTAAATCCAAAAAATTAATTGTTTACAAAGTGGAATTCATTGTCAATTATTTCCCTCTAGGTAAATCAGAAAATAGACACCTAATTGATAATGAAATATCTAGGACTTATAATAGAGAAAAGGTAATTAGTACGTGGCGCCTGATAAGCTTTAGCCCGTGCCGGTTTCAACCTAATTACCTCTTCACTTTCAATGAAAGTAATCATTATGTATCTCTTTCATGGTTGTTTAATCATTCCGTTTCTGTTTGACTACAACCATCAAACGACAACTGTATTAAAGTTTAAGAATTGTGTCTTAATTCCTTCAAATTAAATGATAAATATAAAGAGATAATTAGGTAGTTAATATTGACGGTTACATTCTCTTTATTTTAAACTTCCTACAAAGCAACAACATACAAGCTTGTTTGACAAAATATTATGATTTTAGTTTGGTTAAAGGAATTTGTAAATCGTTTTCTTCCGAGCGAAACGAATACATGAGCTCCATTAAAAAATTAACAAGGAGCGAACTAAATTGTAATTTAGCACAACCTACCTTTGACCGGATATATGCTTACTACAGTTGTGAATCGCTTTCAAATTGTAATTTAGCACAACTCCAAAGCAGGAGCAACAGCACTAGCCACCGTTGTGAATCGCTTTCAAATTGTAATTTAGCACAACTTCTCAACATCATCAAAAACAGGAACATTCGTTGTGAATCGCTTTCAAATTGTAATTTAGCACAACTACCCTTTATTCATGTGATACGGCGCATTTGTTGTGAATCGCTTTCAAATTGTAATTTAGCACAACCTTATTGAAGCTATTTATATCTGCCCCAGCGTTGTGAATCGCTTTCAAATTGTAATTTAGCACAACGTGTACTTAGTGATATGTTTCTTGATGATAGTTGTGAATCGCTTTCAAATTGTAATTTAGCACAACCCAACTAACAATTTTGTTTTTCCAACTCCAGTTGTGAATCGCTTTCAAATTGTAATTTAGCACAACCTCCAAACCCTCATCTATTAAGTCGCCAAGGTTGTGAATCGCTTTCAAATTGTAATTTAGCACAACCCGGAGTTTTTAAGCCTTTCGGTTAGGGCTGTTGTGAATCGCTTTCAAATTGTAATTTAGCACAACGGTTTTCCCACTCATAACCCACTAAAAACCGTTGTGAATCGCTTTCAAATTGTAATTTAGCACAACTATTCATTTGATCTACATCAACCTCAACTTGTTGTGAATCGCTTTCAAATTGTAATTTAGCACAACAGCCCAATGGTTGTCTAAAGGTTAACATTGGTTGTGAATCGCTTTCAAATTGTAATTTAGCACAACAATACTTTCTTGGATGGCACCAACTTTTGTGTTGTGAATCGCTTTCAAATTGTAATTTAGCACAACTTTTGGATGTGCAATAATTGCACTCGATGCGTTGTGAATCGCTTTCAAATTGTAATTTAGCACAACTTTTGGATGTGCAATAATTGCACTCGATGCGTTGTGAATCGCTTTCAAATTGTAATTTAGCACAACCATAATTGTAGTAGCTAGATTCTCGCCGATGTTGTGAATCGCTTTCAAATTGTAATTTAGCACAACACACCGGCTTTCAAGTGAGAAGCAATTGCAGTTGTGAATCGCTTTCAAATTGTAATTTAGCACAACAATCTTTCGATTCTCTTCAGAAGGGTAGCGGTTGTGAATCGCTTTCAAATTGTAATTTAGCACAACAATCTTTCGATTCTCTTCAGAAGGGTAGCGGTTGTGAATCGCTTTCAAATTGTAATTTAGCACAACGTTTTAAAACGCAATCAGATGCAGTCACTCGTTGTGAATCGCTTTCAAATTGTAATTTAGCACAACTGAAATCGGCGAAAATATAAAGCCCATAATGTTGTGAATCGCTTTCAAATTGTAATTTAGCACAACCAGCATTATTACATTATGACACCTTCGGGTGTTGTGAATCGCTTTCAAATTGTAATTTAGCACAACCTTCTTTTAATTGGTCATTATGGCAACGGAGTTGTGAATCGCTTTCAAATTGTAATTTAGCACAACAAGCGTCCGGGACAATATTTGTTGATACGTGTTGTGAATTGCTTTCAAATTGTAATTTAGCACAACATACACCGCGCCAAAGTGATTGAAGCATTAGTTGTGAATCGCTTTCAAATTGTAATTTAGCACAACGTTTTTTTGCTCATAGTGTTTCTTTTTCGTGTTGTGAATCGCTTTCAAATTGTAATTTAGCACAACCATACGAATAAAATAGTTATCGTGTTTTTGGTTGTGAATCGCTTTCAAATTGTAATTTAGCACAACAAAGTAAACATATCCTTTTGAACCATGAACGTTGTGAATCGCTTTCAAATTGTAATTTAGCACAACAAAAAAGATTTTATTTGCTCAATGTATCGAGTTGTGAATCGCTTTCAAATTGTAATTTAGCACAACTAAGTACCTCACTTATCTTAACAGGAGATGGTTGTGAATCGCTTTCAAATTGTAATTTAGCACAACCAAAATCTTTGTTTAAAGCAGGCATATTAGGTTGTGAATCGCTTTCAAATTGTAATTTAGCACAACTATATTGTAGCATTCATTTGCTATCTTAGTGTTGTGAATCGCTTTCAAATTGTAATTTAGCACAACTCTCGTATCTTTGGCTTTTCCTTTTTTGTCGTTGTGAATCGCTTTCAAATTGTAATTTAGCACAACCAGGCGACCAAAACCAAGCACATCAGCTTCGTTGTGAATCGCTTTCAAATTGTAATTTAGCACAACCTTAATGGCTTTGAATTAGCAAGAACAAGTGTTGTGAATCGCTTTCAAATTGTAATTTAGCACAACCTTTAATAGAGCAATCAATTAATAATACAAGTTGTGAATCGCTTTCAAATTGTAATTTAGCACAACTAGCTATCCGTACAAAGTATAGAGCAGTAAGTTGTGAATCGCTTTCAAATTGTAATTTAGCACAACAACAGGCATTTTTAATACAACTCCTGAAGTGTTGTGAATCGCTTTCAAATTGTAATTTAGCACAACACCTCTTTAGGATATTATCCCGCTGAACTAGTTGTGAATCGCTTTCAAATTGTAATTTAGCACAACTTTTGGATGTGCAATAATCGCACTTGAAGCGTTGTGAATCGCTTTCAAATTGTAATTTAGCACAACTTTTGGATGTGCAATAATCGCACTTGAAGCGTTGTGAATCGCTTTCAAATTGTAATTTAGCACAACTGGTAATAGGTATTGAACACCTTTGTTTTAGTTGTGAATCGCTTTCAAATTGTAATTTAGCACAACAGTTGAAACTATTGATATCCAGTAAGCTGTGTTGTGAATCGCTTTCAAATTGTAATTTAGCACAACAAACCCCTGCTTGGTAATCGCATCCATTCTGTTGTGAATCGCTTTCAAATTGTAATTTAGCACAACATCAGTATCTACAGAAATAAATGGATTCTCGTTGTGAATCGCTTTCAAATTGTAATTTAGCACAACCACCTGCATAACCTATACCTTTACCCTCCTGTTGTGAATCGCTTTCAAATTGTAATTTAGCACAACTAACAGAAGCGCGCGGACATTGGGATAACCGTTGTGAATCGCTTTCAAATTGTAATTTAGCACAACCTATGAAAAAAGGATTAACTCTAATCTACGTTGTGAATCGCTTTCAAATTGTAATTTAGCACAACTATTTCATCAACAGAATATCTTTTGCCATCGTTGTGAATCGCTTTCAAATTGTAATTTAGCACAACTTCCGGTCCATCTTTATCTGATTTAACTATGTTGTGAATCGCTTTCAAATTGTAATTTAGCACAACACCACCAACAACATTACCAAGTACTGAACCGTTGTGAATCGCTTTCAAATTGTAATTTAGCACAACTATTCTTACATAAATATGATATGAATTTCAGTTGTGAATCGCTTTCAAATTGTAATTTAGCACAACAATTTGAATATTGCCTTGACTACATACATTGTTGTGAATCGCTTTCAAATTGTAATTTAGCACAACATTCGATTACATTAATAATACGGTTAAATCGTTGTGAATCGCTTTCAAATTGTAATTTAGCACAACGAGTGTCCGGGACAAGATCTGTTGATAAGTGTTGTGAATCGCTTTCAAATTGTAATTTAGCACAACTTTAAGACTTGCTCAAAAAATGATTGAAGCGTTGTGAATCGCTTTCAAATTGTAATTTAGCACAACCAATATGACGAACGGTAAAACCTTGCTTCAGTTGTGAATCGCTTTCAAATTGTAATTTAGCACAACTATTCTTACATAAATATGATATGAATTTCAGTTGTGAATCGCTTTCAAATTGTAATTTAGCACAACTTGCTTCTTTCTTTATCAACTTCTCATATTGTTGTGAATCGCTTTCAAATTGTAATTTAGCACAACGAATCTTTATTTCTTCAAATCTTTTGTTGAGTTGTGAATCGCTTTCAAATTGTAATTTAGCACAACTCGTTTAACAGAAACGTCTCTATTGGTAAAGTTGTGAATCGCTTTCAAATTGTAATTTAGCACAACCGCACCACTTGCTACAAGACTGATAGTTGCGTTGTGAATCGCTTTCAAATTGTAATTTAGCACAACCTAGTGGTTATAGTCATGTAAAGTCTTATAGTTGTGAATCGCTTTCAAATTGTAATTTAGCACAACTATCCTCTCATTATAAAACTTGAACTTAGAGTTGTGAATCGCTTTCAAATTGTAATTTAGCACAACCTCCTGAACAAGTTCAAAACCTTCTTCAGTGTTGTGAATCGCTTTCAAATTGTAATTTAGCACAACTCCCAAACTTTCTCAACCTTATTAACAGTTGTTGTGAATCGCTTTCAAATTGTAATTTAGCACAACAAATGAAGCGGTTCTGGCGTGAGACTATTGGTTGTGAATCGCTTTCAAATTGTAATTTAGCACAACAGATTTTAATGGCTTTGGAATGCCAAAGTTGTTGTGAATCGCTTTCAAATTGTAATTTAGCACAACAACAAAATAATTCAGTAGCAATGAAAAATCGTTGTGAATCGCTTTCAAATTGTAATTTAGCACAACACATAGTGTATAGCTTGTTTAACCGTTTTCGTTGTGAATCGCTTTCAAATTGTAATTTAGCACAACGTTGATTGGTTGGCTTTTGACCACTTTTTAGTTGTGAATCGCTTTCAAATTGTAATTTAGCACAACTTCATTCCAACAGGTAAAATATGTTTCATAGTTGTGAATCGCTTTCAAATTGTAATTTAGCACAACTGGGACTAGATGACAACGATGAGATGTTTAGTTGTGAATCGCTTTCAAATTGTAATTTAGCACAACTTACACTAGCTCAGTATTTGAAGGAGTGGGGTTGTGAATCGCTTTCAAATTGTAATTTAGCACAACACATAACTACCCAAGAGTGGAGTACTCAGGTTGTGAATCGCTTTCAAATTGTAATTTAGCACAACCAACAATGTCTGACATAACTAAACTTTTTTGTTGTGAATCGCTTTCAAATTGTAATTTAGCACAACTATTAAGATAGCTGCTACCAAAGAACTCAGGTTGTGAATCGCTTTCAAATTGTAATTTAGCACAACGTTGCGGTATTTAGGTTTCCGTTAATATTTGTTGTGAATCGCTTTCAAATTGTAATTTAGCACAACACCTCTCTAGGATATTATCCCGCAGAATTAGTTGTGAATCGCTTTCAAATTGTAATTTAGCACAACGGCCGCCAAAGCAATGATGAAAAGCTAGACGTTGTGAATCGCTTTCAAATTGTAATTTAGCACAACTTATTTCTTTCTAACAACCTTCTTGCATCGGTTGTGAATCGCTTTCAAATTGTAATTTAGCACAACATGTCCTATTGATTCAAGGTAGCCAAAAGTGTTGTGAATCGCTTTCAAATTGTAATTTAGCACAACTTTGCCTAAGTCGTCCGTTCCCTCAAAGAAGTTGTGAATCGCTTTCAAATTGTAATTTAGCACAACAAACATAGAGGAGCAGACGACAGCTTACATGTTGTGAATCGCTTTCAAATTGTAATTTAGCACAACATAAGTCTGTCCTTTAAGAATTTTGGAAGTGTTGTGAATCGCTTTCAAATTGTAATTTAGCACAACGCAATGAAAAAAGGGACTACGTTAATCTACGTTGTGAATCGCTTTCAAATTGTAATTTAGCACAACGGGTAATGTAGACAATACTGCAGATGCTAAGTTGTGAATCGCTTTCAAATTGTAATTTAGCACAACATGAGTAGAAAGGTAAAGATACATGAAGGAGTTGTGAATCGCTTTCAAATTGTAATTTAGCACAACAGCCCTCTAAATAGGGGGCTGTTTTTGTGTTATTTAAGCTCAAACTTTTCTCTTACATTTTTAAGCAATTATTCATTTTACAGTTCTTTTATCCCTTTTCTAGAAAAAAAGACAAGCTTTTCTGCTGAAGTCCGCAGTAAGACCTTCGAGGTTTTAAAAACCTTGAAGGTCTCTTTTAACTTTTAAAAAAGTTCCAATTGTTGATGAATTTCGGGGGTATCTTCCTTCTTTCGAGATAAGAAAACTTCCATCATCCCAAATTGCTTATCGGTTAAATGTAAAATACAAACATGCCCTTTAGGCGGCAACATACTTTTTACTCTTTTAATATGTACATTAGCATTGTCCATGCTCGGACAGTGCCGCATAAAAATAGACCATTGAAACCGATCGAAGCCATCTTGCTCCAAACCCTTTACAAACTTTCGATAGTTTTTTGTATCGGTTTTAGTTTCGGTTGGTAAGTCAAAAAATACAAGTACCCACATAATGCGGTATTGATTAAAGCGACTGCTTAATGAAGCCATGTCGGTAATTTTAGTGACTTGCTCTCTTTCAAAAAGCATGCCGCTAAAGATGAAGTACTTTGTTGAACAGCTATCATTAAAGGGCTTCTTTTGTTTCGAATCATAACATCTAAAGTTGGTATTTGAAGCAATTGCTTTTTATGCCCCATATTTAATTCCTCACCTGCTCCCCCATCTTCTTCTAATACTTGTAAGACCAATCGATCTACGAAAGGTCGATAAGCTTCCATTAGATCATCAGCTAAACAATAAGCATTGTATTTATTGTGATGATGAATACCTAAAGATGGATGCAAACCCGAACCAACTAGTCCACGTGCTACCACAGCTCTTAATATCGCATAACCATAGTTTAATAAACTGTTGGGTAAATCATCATAACGACCACGAACAAATTCAACATCAAACAACTTCCGCCAATAATTCGCAGCAGCTCTGGCTTCCATATTTTCAGGGTCTCCGTTTTTAACTTGTTTTGCCCAATATTGCATGTTGGTATTTTCAATCTCACAATCTGCTAAAAGGCTTGCTTGATTGGAAATCTTATGCTGAATAACTTGTTTCCACAAACGATCTTTTACCGCTTCTGTAGCTTCAATTTGTGCACTTAAATGAGCTTGCTGAGTATAATGTCCATCCAAGTTTAAGAACATACCGTGCGGAAGATGTCTTTCATTGCAAGAAATTACAGCTACATTGTTATCCAATAAATTGCTTAATAATGGCTGAGTAATGGTTAACTGGTAATGGTCTAAGAAAAGGATTCCAATATCTTCTATGGGTAAACTTTTTGTCTCCTTATCTTCAGGATAGTTAACGATTAATTGCTCATTTTTTACTGATAAGTAGGCTGCACTTCCAAAATACAAAGTTCTCTTAATCATGGCTTTTAATTTATCTTATAAAAAACCTTCAAGGTCTCATCTATACTTCAATTCCACTCATAGAAGGAGGAGTTTGATGACAAAAAATAAAATTGGACTTATTTTCAAATATTTGTAACACTTCATCTCTATCCAATTTAGTTTCAGAGACTGACACTAAGGCTTGATAGGAAGAGTATTTCCAATCCTGAACTTTCTCTACTAAGCCCGATTCTACCGGGTTATAATGAATATAGTGTATCAACTTTCGTAAATATTTCTCATCTGATATTCTTTTGCGCTTGAATGGCTTCATAAAAAGTGTCCCTTTTCGCTGATGTACTTTATTGAAGGCTTGCGTATAAGAACTAAAAAAGTTTGCAAATTTTTTACTTACTGCTAAACTATAATTGAACTCTGCCAAAGTTTGGAACTTTGGCAGAGTTTGAGGTTCCCATTAATACTCTCCAACATGAACGATATTACCAATGTGATTTATTCTCACCTTTATAACTCCTGCAAGTGCATTTGGGTTTCGTAATCTTTTATATGTGAACTCTAAATTATTGGTTATCGTTGTTTCCAAATGATGTCTAAACCAATAATCCTTTTCACCTATCTTTTGTATTCTAAAAAGATTAAAACTTATCTCTTTTTGGTTTTTCTTATCGAATAAATCAATTTCTGTTGGTTCAAACCCTTGTTCCTCGTTAGGGAAAACAAACATTTCGTTTTGTTTCATGGTAAACTGAAATTCCCAACCAAGATGTTTATTGTAGTTTTTATCAATTATTGGCAATTTTTGATTTACTCTTTCAACTGCTTCAAAGAAAGACACTACCTTTTCCTGCAGCTTTCCTATTTTATCTTTATATATGGCTACATGGTGATTATTCCCAGTGCTAACATAATCGGATGGAATTACATTTTGATCTTTATCGATCCTATTATTACCAAAATGGTCTTTGGCTGTATGCAATGGTTCTGCATTACTCACTCCTCTAATTGTAGTTCGTTTTATCGAAATACCTTTTTCTTTGTTTAACCAAATTGGATTTTCATCCAGATCTGAAAAAGCTTCTTTAAAATTGCCGTTAAACTCTACCACTCTACTTTTCAGAATACTCCTAACCTGATTATCTACAACTTTATCTAGTTGCTTTTCATTACTAAAATTGTCAGAAGAGATTTCTTTTCGAATTGTAAAAACATCTTCAAAACATAAAACTTCTTTTAAAGGCTCATCATTAAAGATTAGCGGTTCTTTTTTTAGTTTCTTCGAATCAAAAGCCAATTCCGGTATATTATCGTGTTTTGCCAAATGTGATAATATCAATTCTCTTTTTTGTTTATCAATAATCTGCTTAGCTTCATCCAAAGTAAATCGTTTACTGATTTTAGTAGGTTTATTCTGAGGTAATTTTATTTTACCATAAACTGTTTCATTGTGTAATTGTCCTCTTGGTGTTAACTGCACTTTTTTATTGAATTTGTGCCCTCTACTTTTAGTTTTATTAATGTTGTTTGTAACTACTTTATTCTTGTTTTTAAAAGAGACTAAAATTGACTCTATATGTGATTTAGCTTCAACCCTAAAGTTTTTCATTGGAGCAGTAAACGTTCGTTTTCCGTTTTTACTTTTCGTAATCTTCTTTTCAATCGCAATTATATTAGAATAGATGGCATGACTTTCATCCTTTCTAGCATTCAAATAGTTTAAATATTGTATATGATTATGCGTAGTAAAAGCCACTGTTAAAGCATCCATTGCATGATGGCGATGGTCATTACGTTTACTCCAGTCTTTAATAACCTCTACTTCTTTCTCTTTTTCTTGTCCACTATCCCAACGCCTTTTTACCTCAGTCAATCCCAACGATTTATACTTTGGCATATTTAGCTCTTTCATGACATTTATTAAATCCCAATCTTCACGAAGTTTATCTGTAATGCTACCTGTTGTTGAAACTACTTTTCTAAATACTTCAAAAAGCATATATTTTGCCTTTTTAGCGATGTATTGGCTATTTCTTAAATCACGTTCAATAAAACCATCAGGCAATTCACTTTGAGACATTAATAGTTTATTGTGCTTCGCTCGCGTTATGCTTCCGTTCTTTAATAAGTCCTTTACTCTTAGTTCGAACCCTTCTATATCTTTATTATAATCTTGGGAAACAAAGTCGTAAGCAGTACGATTTGCCTTTTTGAGGTTATCCTTTCTATAGGCTAAGGTTTTGTTTGAAAAAGAGTCATCAAATAACAATGCTTTCGGAATAATATGTTCAATATCTATGTTTTTACTGAACAAGTCCTTACTTTTTATCTGAGTATTGGTAAAAATATCTTTGTAACCCCTTGGTTCAAGTTCCTTCCATAACCTATATCTAATTACATCATTTTTGGTAGGATTTATGATACCAAAATCTTTCTGTATTTTCTTTTTAAAATCTTCATTACGTTTAGTTGCATCAGCTATTCCTTTTGTCATTTCTGAGCGTTCTTTAGCTGACTTCTTTAGCTCTCGCGCTAACTCTATTCTTATTTCATCCGGCTTGCCATAAGCATCAATAACTTGATTGACAACATTTACCATTTGATTTAAAATTTTTTCAACTACCGGATTTCTTAAACTATTCTTTTTA
>CEOD01007155.1_pt1 | contig 13648 bp, 7 predicted proteins | sample 530341 | NCBI WGS metagenome assembly CEOD01 (sample SAMEA2619950, study PRJEB7988) | marine metagenome | isolation source: saline water (ENVO:00002010), including | reverse complement strand
GTTGAACTTTTCCATAATACTGCGAAGAAGTTTGAAACCCTTGGTACTGGTGTAACCGTATTTGGAACAACTGATACTCAACAGATATATGTTTCTGGTGTTTCTACATTCATAGGTAATGTTACCTTTGGAAATACTGTTTTCCTGGGTAATAATGATACAATGAATTTTGGTAATAATAATGATTTACAATTATATCATACTGCAGTTCATGGTTATGTTGTCAATAATACTGGAAACTTTTATCTGACTGGTGGTACTAGTGGTAACGTCACCATCAGAACTTACAATAAAGATTCTCTTGTTGCAAATTTAAATGGTTCAGTTGATCTTTATCACAATAACTCCAAGAAATTTGAAACCACTGGATATGGTGTTTCTGTTTATGGTGATGCACGTGTCTCTGGTATCCTTACAGTTGGACAATCATCAGTCACTATTAACGGAACTACAAATGAGGTAGTTGTTGGAGCTGGTGTTACTATTCAGGGTAATACTGGTATTGTAACTGCTACTGAGTTTGATTCTCATCGTCTTCGTATCTCCAAAAATAACGCAACAATTGCTGGAACTTCAGGAACTACTGGTGATATTAAGTTGATTGGCGGAGCTCCATTTTTCTATGATGGAACTTTCTGGAGAGAGTTTGTCCTTTCTTCTGGAACACCAGTATCAGTACCTGAAGATACTGAATGGGATAATACTATTTTTAGAAATGACTTTGATACTTCATTGACGGATCAAAGATTTGGACAAACAATTTATTCTGGTACTAATAATGTTGATTTGGTTACATCACCAGTTAAGATTGGTACAAAATCAGCAAGAATTGGATATCCAAACAATGGAGGTTTGTTGTATTCAAAGAGAAGTGAATATGATTTTACAGGTGAATGGACTATAGAAGGTTGGTTCTATCTGGATGGAAATCCCACTGGATCAGGAATAAATGCAACACCATTAGTTTTTCACACATACCAGCATGATTTCACTTTTGGACTTGCTGTAGACTATTTAAACGGCGCTCTTGATTTTAGATGGTGGAATAACCAATCCTCTACTCATTCTTATTCACAAAACACCAATGGAACTTACTTAGGAGCATACAACACCGGCATCCTTGATGGTGTATGGTGTCATATTGCTCTTACTAGGAACGCAACAACTGGAGCACTTCACCTCTTTGTAAATGGTGTTGAGAGTACTGGTACTGTTTCAAATCAAGTTGTTGATAATGATATACCAGCATTCCAAAATAGTTATGAACTTACTTTTGGAAAAGCTAAATTAACCAGTACTGATACTCTTTACATGGATGGATTCATCGATGATATAAGAATATCTACTGTTGAGAGATACACATCTAATTTCACCCCACCAACAACTGCATTACCAATTACTGGTACTGCTGGAACAACATATGTACTCCCAGGTAGTTATCAAGGTGAAGTTGCACTTGGAACGACTACTGCAACTTGGACGGGAGACACAGGAGTGACTGCAAGTCGTGTTGCTGCTGGTCAATATAGAATTACATTTGCTAGTAACTATAATAACTCCACCGATTATGTCATTAATGCCACTATGAATGATCATGTACCAGTAACCACAGCTATTGGTATTGGTGTTAGTAGATTTACTACCCATGCTGATTTATTTGTGAATAGGATAAGTGATGGTGTTGGTATACAATCAGGTGGTCTGGCAGTAGATGTTCAGAAAAAGTGATCTTTATCCTTAATAAATAACAAAAAAGTCCTAATAAAATGGCAGCGATAATTACTGACCAAGTAAGAATATTAAACGCAAAGAATTTTGTTGCGGGAATTGCTAATGCTAGTAATTCCTATTATTCTTTCATCGGGTTACCAAACTCAAACGATTATTCTTCTAGTTGGAATGATTCACCTCCTGCACCGAAAGATAATTTCGATCAGGAGAATGATTATTGGAATACAATGATCGCATTGAAGAAAATTAACACTGATGATGTAAGGCAAGTCATTCCAAAGAGAATTTGGTCTTCTGGAACAACTTATGACATGTATCGTCATGACTACAGCAGATCAAATACAGCTCCTGTTTCTGGTTCTACCAATCTATATAATTCAAACTTTTACATATTAAATAGTGACTATAGAGTTTATATTTGCTTACAAAACGGAACAGATCCAGAAAATACTTTAGGTAGACCCTCTCTTGACGAACCAACTTTTGTTGATTTAGAACCAAGATCAGCAGGAACTAGTGGGGATGGATATATCTGGAAATATCTCTATACTATCAAACCCGCAGACATTGTAAAATTTGAATCAACTGATTTTATGCCAGTGCCCACAGATTGGAGCACTTCTAACGATACTGCTGCTGTAAGAGATAATGCAGTAGATGGATCTATTAAAATTGTAACCACCACAAATCGTGGAGTTGGTTTAGGAACAGCAAATCAAACATATACTAGAGTTCCCATTTCTGGAGATGGTATTGGTGCAGAATGTACTGTCACTATTGACGGTGATAGTAAAATTGGAGAAGTAACTATATCTGCTCAGGGATCTGGTTATACTTTTGGAAATGTTGATCTTGTTGCAGGTGGCGTTCCAACAGGAACTACTAGACCAACTTTTGATGTTATCGTTACTCCACAGGGAGGCCATGGAGCAGACATTTATAGAGAATTGGGTGCATATAGTGTATTGATGTATTCAAGAATTGAAAACGATAATGAAAATCCAGATTTTATCACGGGAAATCAATTTTCAAGAATAGGAATCGTACAAAACCCAGAATCTCCAACTTCAAGTAATATTTTAACATCTGACAAGGCAAGTGCTGTAACTGCTTTGAGATTAGTTGGTACTGGATATAGTGAGGCAACTTTTACTGCAGATTCCTTCGTTACTCAAACTGTAGGAACTGGTCAAACCGCAGTGGGTAGAGTTATCAATTATGAACAAACTACTGGTGTTTTAAAACTGTGGCAAGATAGAAGAGTTGCAGGATTTAGTACCGTAGGAACAGCGCAAACAAATCCAACGTATGGATATGAACTTAGATCATTTACAGGATCTCCAACTGGTAACGGAAACAGAAATATCACTCCTACAACTGGTCTTACATTGAGTATTGACAACACTTTTAACGACAACAAAACGACGATAAATAATCGTACATATTATCTTGGGATGGATTTCGTTACTGGTGTTGCTGCTCCAGAAGTAAAACAACACTCCGGAAATATTATATACGTAGATAATAGACCATCTATCACAAGATCGTCGAATCAAAAAGAAGACATAAAAGTTATCTTGCAGTTCTAAAGAATTATGCCCCAGCAAACGAATTTAAACGTAGCACCATATTTTGACGACTTTGATCCGACGAATGACTACCATAAGGTGCTTTTTAAACCTGGATATCCAGTTCAGGCAAGAGAACTATCGACTCTGCAATCTATTCTGCAGAATCAAATAGAGAAGTTTGGACAGCACTTTTTTAAAGAAGGTGCAAAAGTTATTCCAGGAAATACAGGATATTCTCAGTTATATTATGCAGTTCAGTTAACAAGCACCTATCAAGGTGTTCCTGTTGAAGCATATATTGACCAGTTAGTTGGGGCAACTATCACTGGACAGACTTCTGGAGTTACTGCTACGGTTGATAATGTTTTATATTCTGCAGATTCGGAGAGAGATAATTTAACTCTGTATGTAGCATATAAGGGATCTTCTACTAGAGATAATGCAACTCAAACCTTTAGTGATGGTGAAGAATTAATTTCCAATCAAGTAATTGCATCAGGACTTCTTGGTAACTCTGTTATCAATCCAGGAACTCCTTTTGCGCGTACAATACCATCTGGATCATCAGCAACTTCTTCTGTTTTTCAAATCGAAGCTGGGGTGTATTTTGTTCGTGGAAATTTTGTAAATGTAAATAGAGAGTCTTTAATTTTAGACCAATATTCAAATACTCCTAGTTATAGAGTAGGTTTATTTGTATCAGAGGAAATTGTAAATTCTAATGCTGATGAGTCGCTGAATGATAATTCTCAGGGATTCAATAATTATGGAGCTCCTGGAGCAGACAGATTAAAGATTTCATTATCACTTCTCAAGAAATCATTAACCGATTTCAACGATGATAATTTTATTGAGTTAGCTACAATTGTTGATGGTGTTCTCCAAACTTCTCAAGTTAAAAGAGGAAGTGCTGGAAGAGGTGGTGCAGTATTTTATGATGATTTATCAGATGTTCTTGCAAGAAGAACTTTTGATGAAAGTGGACATTATATTGTAAAACCTTTTAATGTCTCAATCATTAACTCATTAAACAATAACAGAGGAAATCAAGGATTATTAGATGCTGGTAAATTTAGTCCTAGTGGAACTCCAGTAGCTGATGATTTAGCACTTTGTAGAATAACTCCTGGTAAGGCTTATGTAAAGGGATATGAGATTGAAACAATCGCCCCAACATTTATTGATGTAGATAAACCAAGAGTAACCAGAACTATTGAAGATCAATTCTTCCAATACAACACTGGGCCAACTTTAAGACTTAACAGTGTTTACAGATCTCCAAGTGTAGGTGTTGGAAATACCTTCGTATTAAGTTTGAGAGATCAAAGAGTAGGTGTAAACTCAGAAACCGCTCCAGGAAAGGAAATTGGACTAGCTAGGGTCTTTGATTTTAAACTAGAATCGGGATCATATGATACCGCATTCCCCAAACTTAATGAATGGGGTATATCTCTGTATGATATTCAACCATTTACTGAGTTGACACTTAATCAATCAATTGATTTAACTGTTCCTGTATATGTTGAAGGAAATAGCAGTGGAGCAACTGGATTTTTAAGAAGTTCTGTAAATGCAGGTACTGCAGTAACCGTTTACGATAAAAAAGGACAATTCCTTGAGAATGAAGTTCTAATTTTTAGAAGTGGAATTTCTACTCAAAGAATTACAGAAAATAGAACTGTTAGTAGTATTACATCATATGGTGTTGGTGATGTAAAATCTGTCTATTCAAATACTGGAATTGTTGGAGGTACAAACGGAAATCCAACCGTAGGTATCAATACTTTTAGCGCAAACGTTGTTCAGTCAATCCGTGGTTCGGTAGAAAATGTTGCAAGTATTACTGGTGTAAGTGCTGGTGTAGCAACTATAACTTCCGTAAGTCCCAGAATTCCTGGTATTTTAAAAGTAAATGATTTGCTTGAGTTCTCAAACTTAGGTATCTCAGAGACTTTACCAATAGTTGCTAGAGTAACAGGAGTTGCCTCATCAAGCGTAACAGTTGAGGCAGTAGCATCTGTTGAGGGTGAAGTAGTAGGAACACTCCCATCTACTACATTCACTATGGCACAAGGTGAGTTAAAAATTCTTACTAGTGCTTTAGATATATCTTCTGATAACACCCTTTATACTCCTTTCCCCAAACAAAATATTGCGGCAGTAGATCTTACTGATGCTTCTCTTAGCATTAGAAAGACTTTTACTATTGATATTGCAGCTAACCAAATTGCTGGATCTAGTTTAATCACTCTTACATTACCTGAGGGAGAATCCTATCTTCCATTTACTGATGAAAGATATACTTTAACTAGATCTGATGGATTAATTGAAGTATTGACAGCAGATAAGTTTACTTTTAGTTCCAACGGAAGAGAGATTCAAATTAGAAATCTTTCTAACGATGATACTGGTGCTAAATTAACTGTTACCGTAGAAAAGAGAAAAGTAAAATCTAAGAAGAAAGTAAAAAATAGAGTTAGGAGTGTTATCGTTGATAAATCCATTAGCCCAGCATCTGGAATTGGATCTACAACTATAAATGATGGTTTAACATACGGAAATTATCCTTTTGGTACAAGAGTTCAGGATAAAGTTATTTCCTTGAATTCTCCAGACATTATTGAAATTCATGGTATCTATGAATCTGCAGATGCAAATCCATCCTCATTTGGATCTCCTTCAATGGAGTTGGTTCAACTGAATGGACCCACTGCAACTACTACAGACATGCTCTTAGGTGAACTTTTTGTTGGCCAAACGAGTGGTGCCTCTGCAGTTGTTAGTGAAGTTGTTAATAATACAACAATAAGATATATTAGCAAAAATAATTTTAAATTTGTAGAAGGAGAAACTATTATAGGTCAAGAAACTGAAGTTGGTGGTGTTATTAGTGATCTTGATACATCTGCTTTTGATATTTCGACGAATTACACCTATAACTCAGGACAGAGAAAAACTTTCTACAATCATGGATTTTTAACAAGAAATTCTGATGTAGAACCTCCTTCTAAGAAAATAAAAATTTATTTCAAGAGTGCTTCTTTTGATACTACAGATACTGGAGATATTGTAACAGTAGATTCTTACAATGATTTTAATTATTCAACAGAGGTCAAATCTGTTGATGGTTATATGAATACTGATATTATTGATTTGAGACCAAGGGTTGGTCAATATACAACTGCTACAGGATCTAGATCTCCACTAGAGTTCCTTGGCAGAACTTTCAATACTGTTGGAAATTCAGTACCTAATATTTTAGCTTCAAATGAAAACATCTTCTTAGATTATTCATATTATCAAGGAAGAATTGATAGACTGTATTTAAATAAAGATGGTAAATTCCAAATGAAGTTTGGACTTCCATCAGATAATCCAGTAACTCCAAACCCAGTTGATGATGCAATTGAAATTGCAGAGATTAGATATCCACCCTATCTCCATAATGTACAGCAGGTATCTATTAACTACCTGAAGTATAAGAGATTCCAGATGAAGGATATCAAAAAACTGGAAGAAAGAATTAGAAATCTAGAGTATTATACTTCATTGTCAATGCTGGAGTCAAACACAGCAAATATGTTTGTTCCAGATAGTGATGGATTAAACAGATTTAAATCAGGATTCTTTGTTGATAATTTCTCATCATTTAAGACTCAAGATTATTTCCTGTCAAGAAAGAATAGTATTGATCAAACTCATAAATTGATGAGACCATCTCATTTTACAACTTCGGTTGATTTAATGACTGGACCTGTAATTGATGTTGACCAAACGGCAGATAGAAGAACTTCTGTGGTTGAAGGTGTTAATGTAAGAAAACAAAATGATATTATCAGTCTTGAATACTCAGAGGTTGAATATGTAAAACAAACCTTTGCAACAAGAACTGAAAGTGTTACTCCATTCCTTATTAGTTTCTGGCAAGGAACTATTTCTCTTGTACCTTCATCGGATAACTGGGTAACTCAAAATAGAGTTGAAGCTGCAACTATCGATGTTCCTGGAAACTATGCTCAGGTCATGGCAGAGGCAGAGGAACAATTTAATGTTGATCCACAGACTGGATTTGCCGCTACAATTTGGAATTCTTGGGAAACTAGTTGGACTGGCGCTACTAGTGTGGTTAGAGAAACTAGACAAAGAGTAGATCACACTGGATTTGGACCTAGATTTGGTAGAGGTGGATGGATTAATGGCGGTTCTGGTGTTGCTCAATGGGTTCAACAATCTAGGGCACAAACAGTCGAAGAAACTCTTGAAACTGTAACTGAAACAGGAGTTTCTAGCAGAACAGGAACAACAACAATGGTTGTTGAAGAGTTTGAAGAAATTGATGCAGGAGATAAGGTTCTCAGTACTGAGATAATTTCTACTGTTAGGTCTAGAAATATAGAATTTTATGCAAATAACTTAAAACCAACCACGAGAATTTATGCATTCTTTGATGGTAAAGATGTTACTAAGTATTGTGTTCCCAAACTTATTGAAATTGAAATGAAGTCTGGAGTATTCCAGATTGGAGAGACTGTATCGGGTAGAGTTCTTAATCTTGGTTTATCTGAGGAAGGAAGAGATACAAATCCTTCTATTAACTTTAGAGTTGCTCAGTCTAATCATAGAAGAGGTGATTATGATTCTCCAACAGAAACATATCCAAATAATCCATATGTAACTGGAAATATTGGTATTCCAGAGGCGTATTCTTCAACATCTACCATATTGAATGTAGACACGTTCTCTCTTGCAAATCAACCACAAGGAAGTTTCTTTGGACACATTCAAACAGGAATGACCTTAGTTGGAGAAACTAGTGGTGCTGAAGCAACTGTAACTAATTTAAGACTTGTTACCGACATTTCTTCTGCTCTTGGTGGTAGTTTCTTTATTCCAGATCCATCTAATAGAGATAATCCAACTTTTGAAACTGGAACGAATACATTTACATTGACAAATGATCCAGACAATGATCAAAATGCTGCCACTACAATTGGAGAGGAAGCATATCCAACTTCAGGAAGTCTAGAAACTGTACAAGGACAAATTATTTCTGTTAGAAATGCAAGAATTGAAAACAGACAGGAATTTGAATCAGAACTTGTCAATAGAACTCTTGATACGGAAGTTGTTTCCTCCAGAAATATTGGTGAGGCTACTATAAGCGAAAGAGTTGTTGGATGGTATGACCCTCTTGCACAATCATTCCTTGTTCAGGAATCACCTGGTGTATTCTTGACCAAGTGTGATGTATTCTTCCGTACAAAGGATGATTCAAACGTTCCAGTTAGATTCCAACTGAGAACAATGAAAGATGGTTTCCCAACACCAAATGTATTGCCGTTCTCTGAGGTGGTTTTACATCCAGAAGAAGTTATTACTTCGGATGATGGTACAGTTGCAACAACTATTGAATTTGAAGCACCAGTTTATCTGGAAGGAAATGCTACTGAATATGCAATTTGTTTGATTTCTAACTCTACAAAGTATAGTGTTTATATTTCTAGAGTTGGTGAAAATGATATTGTTAGCGACACATACATCTCTAACCAACCCACACTTGGATCTCTGTTCAAATCACAGAACGCATCTACATGGGAAGCAAGTCAGTGGGAAGATCTCAAATTTACTCTCTATAGAGCAGAATTTGAATCGACTGGAAGTATTGAACTTTATAGCCCAGAACTTGATGAAGGCAATAAGCAAATTGCTACTCTGGTACAGAATCCAATTAATGTTGTTTCTAAACAAATTCGTGTTGGACTTGGAACTACTGTTCATGATGTTGACTATGAACTTGGAAATACTTTCTTCCAAGGTCCATCTTCAAAACCAACTGCAACTGGAGATCTTGTAGGAGTTGCTGCAAGTGCTACTGGAACATTAACTATCACAAATCCAGGTATTGGTTATACACCAGCAGATGGAACTGCAGGATTCTCTAATGTAAATCTAGTTACTGTTTCTGGAACTGGTGTAAATGCAACTGCAAACATTACCATTCAAAATGGAGTTGCTATTGCGGCAACAATCACTGGTGATGGAGGAAATGGATACCAGATTGGCGACGTATTGACTCTTGGAAATATTGGAGTTGCTAGTGTTGGTAGAAATGTTAGATTTACTGTAGCAGGAATTGGATTAACAACACAATTGATACTTGATAATGTTCAAGGTGATTTTGCGGTTGGTGCTGCTGGAACTATTAAGTTTATCAATAACGCTGGTATTTCAACAGAACTCAATGGACTAACTGGTGGTGGTGATGTCACAATTCCTACTGGTGGAATAACTGAAGTCTCTGATGGTATTCACATTAAGGTAAACCATAGGAATCATGGCATGAACTTTGATGATAATATCGTTAGAATATCTGGAGTTCTACCTGATGTTAAACCAACAAAACTCACTGTCGCATATGACAAAGCATCTACAGATCCAATAACAGTCTCAGATGCATCGGCATTCAGTAGTTTTGAAGGAGTTGGTATTGGCACAACCAATACAGGTTTACTTTTGATTGGAGAAGAACTGTTAGAATATACTTCTTCTACTGCCACTACAATCGGCGGAATTACAAGAGGTGTTCTTACAAAGTCATATCCAGTTGGAACTAAGGTTTATAAGTATGAACTTGGTGGAGTAAGTCTTGCAAGAGTTAATAGAGCACATACCTTAAGTGCAGCTACTGTACCCAATCCAATTACTTTGGATTCATATCATATCAAACTTGATATGGCTCAAAAGTATGGTAATGGTAATACAGATTCTCTTGGTGCCACTAATAATGCCGATAGAAGTGTTAACACACCTTTCAACAAATTATTCATTGGAGGAAACAAATCTACTGGTGGAGAAAATGTAAAAGCAACTCAAAACATTGCATTTGAAGGTATCAAACCACTTGTTCATAATATAACGGTCGAAGGAACCACCCTTACAGCAACTGTTAGAACTACCACTGCTCAAAGTATCAGTGGAGATGAAATTCCATATGTAAATGCTGGATTTGAAGATATTACTCTTAACCAGAATAATTACTTCAATACTCCTAGAGCAATTTTCTCCAAGGAAAATGAGGATGCTAAGTTGGCTTCCTTAACGGGCAATAAGTCACTTCAAATGAGACTTCTGCTTGGAACAACTAATACTAAAGTAACTCCACAAATTGATCTTCAAAGATGCAGTCTCGAAACATTCTCAAATAGGATTAATAGTGAGATTACAAATTATGCAACGGATCCTAGAGTAAATAGTCTCTTTGATGACCCAAGTGCATGTCAATACATCTCTAAAGAGATAACCCTTGACAGCCCTGCTTCTTCTATAAGAATCATGCTCGATGCACATGTCAATCAAGAAAGTGATATTAGAGCATTCTATTCCACAAGTGCTGACCCTGGATTTGAACCAATCTTTATACCATTCCCAGGTTATGCTAACTTGAATACGAGAGGTGATATTATCAACGAAGAAGATAGTAATGGAACGACAAATGTATTTGTCGAACCTTCGTCAAGACAAGGATTTAAGTATGAAGATTTTGAATTTAAAGAGCATGTATTTGAAATTGATAAACTTGCCTCGTTTAGATCTTACAGAATCAAGATCGTTCTTGCTTCAACAAGTCAAGTACTTGTTCCAAAAGTAAAAGATTTACGAGTAATCGCTTTCGCATAAAATGGATATCTATTCTGTTAAAGGTCATAAGGATCTCGCCAGAGATCCTGAAACCAATACTATTGTAAATGTAAATAGACTTGAGTATGAACAATACGTTGCCAAAAGAAAAGCAAAATCTGAAAAGAATCAACAAGTACAGACAATGGAAGAAGATCTTGCTAATGTAAAAAGTGAACTTAATGAAATCAAGTCATTACTAAAGGAGTTAATTAATGGACCCAAATAAGATTGAGATAAAAGGTTTAGAAAAATCCTTTGCATATCAAAAGATTGCGGCTGAGATAGATAGTTGTGATGATCATGAAATGTTGAAGAATATTGCAAAGTCTTTTGCAAAATTATATTATAAACAGCAAGAAACAATCGCAATTATAGGATAATAGAATGTCCAATAAAAAAATTCAATTCGATGATCTTGGATCAACATCAAGAGTAAATTTTGATGCTAATCAATACTCGGATAATTTTTTTGGATTTAGGGTAGTTGGTGCTGGAGATACTGCTATTAATTTGACTGGATATGCATTTACTGGATCGATAAAGAAACATTCTGGTGCAGGATTGACAGCAACCGATACAATTAATCTTGGTTTTAATACGGAGGGTAGAAGTTCTGGAATTGTTACAGCGATAGTTACTGCTGGTGTTTCTACAAACTTTAATAAAAACTCTCCAAGATATACTTATGAAATAGATGTAACTAATCAATCAACAACAAAAAAGACAAGAATTGTTAGTGGAGATATTAATGTAGACGTAGGAGTTACTGAATCTGATATTGGAGAAAACATAAAATGTATTGCGGTCATTGACGAATCTAATGATGGCGCAACAGTTTCGGTTAATGAGTGGCAAGAATGGAGAGCATCTTTTCCTGAAAGAAAGCATTATATTCTTCAACCAACTTCTACAGGCATTGCTATTACATCAGAGTTAATGACTAACGCAGTTCAAGCAGTGTATGCTAGTGGATTTGGTGATGGTAGATTAGTTCAGGGTGTAAATAGAGATGAAGGCAATTCTGCAAATAGATCTGATTGGTTTGGAATAGTAGGACTTCAAACAGGAGTTGATACTAGAGTTGGATTGTTTGTTGATGTTTCTGGTAGTATGGAGTTATCAACAGTTCAAGCATCATATGATAAATTTTTATCTGACTGCTCGACTGCTGGAATTGAAATAAATCCAGAATCAAATTCTGCTGAAGATTGGCTTGAACCATTTACAGGGATAATCTAATGGCAAAACAATTAGTAAATGTAGATACAATAGAAAAAGATATAATCATTCCAAAAGGAGTTGATTATGAACAGTCTTTTACTATTATTGATAAAAATACCGGTGCTGGAGTTAATTTTACTGGATTTGCTTCATGCAAAGTAACGTCTAAATTCAAACAAAATTTTGAAAATGTTTCTTTTGCAGGAACATTTAGTTCTACTTTTACAGGTTCTGGAGTTATTACATTATCTCTAACAGATGTTCAAACATCAAACCTATCCATAGGTAGGTATTTTTATGATGCTGTATCAACTTTGGAATTTAAACCTGGTGCAGATGTTAATTCTGAACTGCAAACTGTAAGACTAGTTCAAGGTCAAATTATAGTAGAATAAATACTCTTAGGAAACTAGTGAATAAATGGCTCAACCAGCAAGTAGGACAGATTTAATCAACTATTGCAAGAGGCAACTTGGTGCTCCTGTGTTGGAGATCAATGTTGCGGATGAGCAAATTGATGACTTGGTTGATGATGCACTTCAGTATTTTCATGAAAGACATTTTGACGGAGTAACCCAGACATTCCTGAAGTATAAGGTTACTCAAGAGGATATTGATAGGGGTAAAGGAAGAGCTAGTAGTAACCCTATCGGTATCGTAACTACCACCGCAAATGCTACCATCGTAGGAACTGCAACCACCTTCTCCTACGAAGAAAACAGTAATTATTTACAGATTCCACCACATGTTATAGGAATTTCAAAGATTTTCCACTTTGATGGATCAAACACTACAACAAATAATATGTTTAGTGTTAAGTATCAACTATTCCTGAACGATATTTACTACTTTGGATCGACAGAAATATTAACCTATGCAATGACAAAGAGATATCTTGAGGATATCGATTTTGCATTGACTACACAAAAACAAATTAGATTTAATCAAAGACAAGATAGATTGTATCTTGATATTGACTGGGGAAGTGTTACAGTTGACGATTATATTGTTATTGACTGCTACAGACTTTTAGATCCTAATGATTATACAAGAGTATATAATGATTCTTTTGTCAAGAGATATTTGACTGCTCTTATTAAAAGACAGTGGGGACAAAATCTAATTAAATTCCAAGGAGTAAAACTTCCTGGTGGAGTTGAACTAAATGGAAGACAAATTTATGATGATGCAGAAAAAGAATTAGATAAGATTAAAGAAGTCATGTCAAATACCTACGAACTTCCACCCTTTGACATGATAGGCTGATGTTAAATCCATATTTTACTCAAGGAACTAAATCTGAACAAAATCTTGTTCAGGAGTTGATCAACGAACAGTTGAGAATGTATGGTGTTGACATCTATTACATTCCAAGAAAGTATATGGCAGAAAAGACTGTCATAAGAGAAGTTGTTCAATCTAAATTTGATAATGCTCTACCTATT
>CEOD01020451.1_pt1 | contig 13712 bp, 15 predicted proteins | sample 530341 | NCBI WGS metagenome assembly CEOD01 (sample SAMEA2619950, study PRJEB7988) | marine metagenome | isolation source: saline water (ENVO:00002010), including | reverse complement strand
GCTTGGCCGATTTTGAGTTGGGGCACTGGAAAAAATCTCTCGAGCCCGGTGAATTGTTTACCACTCCGATTGCCCATTTAGCTTGCGTAGTGGGTGGGGTCGCCGATTTGACCGCTCGGTTGGTCCAGCTTCAGGAATCGTTGTTGCCGGAGCCTCCCGAGTCGGAGAAGGATTTGCCCGTGATCTTCAATGAGTGGTGCACCAACTGGGGCGATCCCAGCCACGATAAGACTATTGCATTGGCCAAGCGTCTGAAGGGATCGGGGGTCAAATATCTGGTTATCGACGATGGTTGGGCCGTGCGTCCTCCCGAGGCCACTATGCAGGCAAATGGTGATTGGATTGTGGATACGGATAAATTTCCGAATGGAATGAAGGCCACCTGCGATGAGTTGCGGGAGATGGGCTTTATTCCCGGGGTTTGGTTCGAGTTTGAGGTGTGCAATCCAAAGTCCAAGGCCTTCGAGCAAATCGATCATCTCCTTCATCGGAATGGGCGGGTTCTCGATGTCGGTACGCGCAGGTTTTGGAATTTGAACGATCCGTGGGTCGTCGACTATCTCGAGGAGAAGCTGATTCGTTTCCTTCGTGAGAACGGATTTGGTTACCTGAAAGTAGACTACAACGATAATATTGGGATCGGCTGTGATCACCCGGATTCTGTAGGGGAAGGACTGAGACGACAGATCGAAGGGGTCTATCGCAGTTTTGAACGTATACACGAGGGTATCGATGGTATCGTTATCGAAAATTGCTCGTCGGGAGGGCACCGCCTCGAACCGTCAATGATGTCGCTGACGGCGATGAGCTCCTTTTCCGATGCGCATGAGTCAGCCAATATTCCCATCATCGGACGCCAGCTTCATCATATGATGCCTCCGCGGCAGTCTCAGGTCTGGGCAGTCCTTTATCCCACCGATTCGGTGGAACGGTTCATGTTTTCGCTGACCGCGACCTTCTACGGCAGAATGTGCCTGTCGGGCCCAATTCATGACATTACGGACGAGCAACTCGCACTCATACACAAGGCGGTGGCGTTCTATCAATCCGTAGCTCCAGTCATTCATACCGGAACGACCCATTTTCTGGGCGAGACACCGAGCAATTGGACGGATCCCGAGGGTTGGAGCGGCATCTGCCGGATCGACAGTACCTGTGAAAGGGCTCTTGTCGTATTGCACGAATATGAGCGGACCGAGGGTTCGGATATTCTGGTGGATCTTCCACTGGAGGGAGACTGGAAGATCGAGGGAGTTCTTACGGATTCTACGACTGAGGAACCGGAGTTGAACGGGACGACCGTACGGTTTCATTCCGGGAAGAGTTTCCGCGGGTACGCGATTTCCCTGGTCAAGAGCTAGCGCGAATCGACTGCGGCTCCGACCGCTCCGGGGAGTTTTTGCTTTCCGGGAGCGGTGACGCTGCGGCTAGGCACTGAGTAGATAGACCTTTCCCTCGATTTCTTTAAATTGAGTGATGGTGATGCCATAGGCCTTCTTGAACGTGCGTGCGAGATGGCTGCTGTCCGTGAAGTTCAATTCGTAGGCAATCTCCTTGAGTGATTGGTCTGTGTGCAGGACCTTCGTTTCGACTAGTCGCAGTTTGGCTTTAATGATGTAGTTGGCCAAGCTGTCTCCGGCCCGCTTTTTGAAGTATTCGGAGAAGTACGTTTCCGATATCCCAAACCTATTTGCGAGGGCGGAGACTCGAATTTTCTCTTTCTCTGAGAGGTTCGTGTTGATGTAGCGAAGGATCTCGCCAAACCGGTTCTCAACCTCGTTTGCCTGTTCGACATAGCGTTTCTCGATGCTGCGAGCGAGAATGTTGAGGATAGAGGCAACGGTTCCACTAATGATCGCCGGGGAATAGTTATCGGAGAGAGCGTATTCCTGGTAGATGGATTTTATGTTGCTCATGATAAACTCGCGTTCGCGGTCGGAAGAGATGATGTCGCCCGGCACTTTGTTGTAGTTGGCGAGAATGTATGCGATCCGGTCAAACCATTCACGGTGCTGTGTGAGGCCGTCATTGTTCATGAAGAAGTGGTCCGTGAATCGTATGTAGTAAAATCGAGAGGGTTCTTGGACGCGAAATGAATGACAATCCAGTGGAGGCAGTAGGAAAATGTTGCCGGCTTTGTACTCAAACTCGTGTGAGTTGATGCACTGGATTCCGGAGCCCTTTTCAACGTAGACGATCTCAAAGAAACTGTGTTTGTGCGGGCGTTTTCCCCAGGAGGAGAGTTCTTCTACTTCCATTTCGAAGATCTTGTTAGCGGATTCGGTGATCATTGTAGTTATATGGGTTGAATTTGTCCGTAAATGAGACCTCTTTTGCTTGGTTTCCAGAATAAAACGCAAGTTTGGCGGAAATTGTCCCCTTTAGCCTCCTAAAATACTACATTAACCAATGATTGTACAAACCAATGGGTTTGCGATGGCGGCGCGCGGCGGATTGTATAGGGCCTTATCAATTTTGTGATTACTTGAACAATCTACCACCGACGAGATATGAAAGCTATTGGATACAAAAGGCCCGCACCGATCACCGATCATGATTCTCTGGTCGAGATCGAGCTGGATCAACCCGCCGTGGGTCCCCGCGACTTGTTGGTCGAGGTGAAGGGAGTTTCCGTTAATCCCGTGGATGTGAAGGTGCGCGCCAGCGCTGCTGTGGATCCAAAGGAAGGAGTCGCGAAGGTGCTCGGTTATGACGCCGCCGGAATTGTTCGTGAGGTCGGATCGGCGGTCAGTTTGTTTCAGGTGGGCGACGAGGTTTTCTATGCTGGTGATATTACCCGGCAGGGGACCAACGCGGAATTTCATGCGGTGGATGAGCGTATCGTCGGTAGGAAGCCATCCTCTCTCGGGTTTGCCGAGGCTGCTGGCATGCCACTGACGTCGATTACGGCTTGGGAGTTGCTGTTCAATTCACTCGGGCTTGGCGAAGGTGAGGGAGAAGGAGAAGCTATACTCGTGGTCGGAGGCGCAGGTGGTGTTGGTTCGATCCTCATCCAGTTGGCCAAGAAGCTGACAGGATTGACGGTGATCGCTACGGCATCTCGCCCGGATACGGTCAGTTGGGTGGAGCAGATGGGTGCGGATCATGTGATCAATCACCGCGAACCCCTGGGCGAGCAAATGAAGGCGATCGGCATTGAGCCGAAATACGTGGCTTCCCTGAACGGGACGGAGGGTCACCTTCCGGCGATTGTAGATCTCATCAGGCCCAGGGGCAGTATCGCACTGATCGACGATCCCGAGCATCTTGATTTTTCTATTCTTAAGCCGAAATCACTGAGCCTGCGGTGGGAGTTTATGTTTGCCCGTTCCATGTTCCAAACCGATGACATCGAGCAACAGCACATCCTGCTGAATCGGGTTTCCGAAATGCTGGATGCAGGCGAATTGAAATCCACGGTGACGGGGCAGTTCGGTAAACTGACTGTCCAGAGCCTGAAGGATGCCCACCTCCAGCAAGAAAGTGGCCGTGTGATCGGTAAGAACGTCCTCGGGGGCTTTGGCGATTGAGCGGGTCCCCTTAGAAAATATTTAGAATTTCCCAGTAAACTAGAACGAATCAACCCATTACAAATATGTCTCAACTGACTGTCATCGCAAATATCGTAGCAAAGCCCGGAAAGATTGAATTGGTGAAAGCTGAATTGGAAAAGCTCATACCAATCACTCGATCCGAGGCGGGCTGTATCAACTACGACCTCCATCAGGATAACGAAAATCCCGCACATTTCCTCTTCCACGAAAACTGGGAAAATGTGGACCTCTGGAAGGCTCATATGGAGGGGCAGCATTTGAAGGATTATCTCAGTGCGACCGAGGGCTCCGTCGAGAGCTTCGTGGTCAATCAAATGACTAAAGTTCTTTGACCGAATGAAACTGGGCGGGGTCATCAGTTGTGATGACCCCGCGCTCTCTCGCTTTTCCGAAGTCCTTTTCTTGGAAGTCGTTCGAAGGGGGAGGGGCAATCACCACCAAGATAAAAGTACACAGACTCCACGATGAAATTACTACCCACTACAATCACGCTTTTGGCTGCCTCGTTCTCACCACTCCTATACGGTGCGCAGGAAGAGCCCGAATCAGAGAACGCCGAGATCGTCCTCTCATCCGATGTTGAATGGACCCACCTGAATCCGAAGCGAGGTGATCTCGCTCCTCAAGCCGGGACCCTATGGGGCGACCGCAATGGAGTGGGGGCCACCGGATTCTTGCTCAAGCCCAGCGAGGGGTTTGAATCACCACCACACATCCACAATATCACCTACCGCGGCATTGTGATCCAGGGTGCGATCCACAATGATGATCCGAACGCGGCGGAGATGTGGATGCCTACGGGGTCATTTTGGACTCAGCCGAAAGGCCATGTGCATATCACTGCCGCACAAGGTGGAAACACTTTGGCCTACATTGAGATTGATGAAGGTCCCTATCTCGTCCTGCCAGCCGAAGAATCGTTCGATAGTGGTGAACGTCCGGTCAATGTCGATACGAGCAACATCGTGTGGTTGGGGGCGTCTGATATTCTGTGGATCGAAACGGATTCAGCGGGAGGACCGGAGGTCGCGTTTCTCTGGGGCGATCGTGCAGAAGGTCAGTTGAGCGGTTCGATGATCAAGCTACCGGCAGGCTTTTCGGGTAGTATCCATAGCAGTGGGTCGATTTTTCGCGCGGTCACCATTGAGGGATCGCTCGAATACGGTTCGTCTGCCGGAGAGGTCGAGGTCCTCGAACCGGGGAGCTATTTTGGATCGGAGGGCGTGTTCCAGCATCCCGTAAGTACAAGCGGTGAATCGGACAGCGTTCTATATGTAAGAACTGACGGTCCTTTTGAGATTATTTCGAACGAGTAAGGGCGTTGCGGCAGGCTATCAGATCGGGACTGTATTGCCACTACATCGGCCGTTTGTGTAGAGCAGGCTGTTGAGGTTTTTAAGGCACCTCCTTCTTGGGCCGGAGACTTCTAGGAACGGGAGTCCCGGCCGGAGAAGCGGGCGGCCACCTCGGGTTTTCTCAGCATCGAAAAGAACATCCAGCCGGAGATCGTGAGTAGGCTAAGGCTGATCCAGCTGAGGGTCTGCGGTGCAAGCAGGGGGAGGAGAGAGTAGGCCAGGATGGGAGAAAGGACTCCGCGAATGCCGGTGAGCCCCATGTGTACGCTCATGTATTCGGATACCCTTTCGTCCGGAGCGATCCGAGTCACCCATAGGTTCCAAGCGAGATTTCCGCCGCCCATTCCAAAGCCAAATAAAGCCGACCCGAGGCCGATGATCCAAACCGAGGAAAAGTTGAAATAGCAAAGGATCGCTAGGAAGAGCAGCACATTGATGAGAATACGGTAGGTCAGAAAGTTGATTCGCTCGAAGAAAAGCCCAAAGACTTTGAGACCGACGATTCGAGCGAGTGCAAAGACCACCACCGTGATGAAGATGATCTCGCTGTTGGCGAGGTTGAAGCCGTAGGTCGGATTGGCCAGTATTTCAACTCGAAGGGGGAGGAGCGAGAGGTTTGCAAATCCAAGGATCATCCACGCCAGAAGCATTCGGGCGAATAGGGGGTCCTCGCCGATCAGGGAATAGTTGCCCCAGCGTTTTGGACTGCGGATCTCTATGGGCTCACTCGGAATGCGAAAGATGGCGAACGAACAGGCGAGGGAAGCGCAGGCCATGATCAGAAATATGGTGCCGAAGGCCTCCGGTTTGTGATCGAGATATTCTCCTCCGAAAAAGCTGAGAACCGCTCCGACGATGGCTGCGAGGATAAAGGTGTTCGAGACCAGGCGTCCGCGGTCGCGGTGACTGTAATTTTTCGTGTAAACCGCGACCAGAAGGCTCGGCACCTGGGCGAGCATCGCGTTCGCTCCGAGGAACATCACCGTAAACAGCCAGAGACTGCTCGCCTGCGAGGCGACAGCATAGCCCAGTGCTGCGAGAAGGAAACACAGAGCGCCCGCGCGACTGGCTGGGAGCCTTGTCCGTGCCACCAGTAGCTGGGCGAAGGGGGCAAGAAAGAGTCCGAAGGCGATCCCCGCACTGAGGAGGCCTTTTACCGTGTCGGGCGCGTCAAAAAATCGAATCGCCGCTAGCAGGCCAAAGGAGAGCGCGCCCACCTCGAGGATGCCCCCAAAGGCCCCCCGGATCAGGTCATAGCGATAAGTCAGTTTTCGAAGAGCTTCCTGTTGATACACTCCCTAAGGGTGTGTCGGTGATGCCGCGCTGGCAACTCCTAGTGGATTTTCAGACGATCTCTGAGACTGAAACGTTTCATTCGCGGAACTTTTATTACGCTACGGTGTTGTCAACCTGCTCCCTCTTCATCAAGGTCATGAGTCATGAACTCACTCGAACAGCTCAAGCAGTTTACCACCGTTGTAGCCGATACTGGCGACTTTCAAACGATTCAGGCCTACGAGCCGCAAGATGCGACTACGAATCCGAGCCTGATCCTGAAGGCGATTGGCAAGCCCGAGTACGATTCAGTGATCGATGCCGCCATCGCAGACGCATCGGGGAAGAACGGCAATGAGCCCGAGCTCGAGTCGGTCATCGACCACCTGTTGGTGCGGTTTGGAATGGAGATTTTGAAGATTGTCCCCGGGCGGGTTTCGACCGAGGTCGATGCGCGTTTGTCCTTTAACGTTACGGGGAGCATTGAGAAGGCAAAAGAGCTGATTCGCCTCTACGAAGAGAACGGCATTAGCCGCGATCGTATTTTGATTAAATTGGCCTCGACCTGGGAAGGGATCGAAGCCGCTCGCCACCTCCAAAAAGAAGGGATTCATTGCAACATGACTCTTCTTTTCTCATTGGCTCAGGCGATCGCCGCTGCCGATGCAGGTGCCCAATTGATTTCCCCCTTCGTCGGTCGGATCCTCGATTGGTACAAAGCCGAAGAAGGTAAAGATTTTGCACCGGAGGAAGACCCTGGTGTCATCAGTGTGCAAAAGATCTACACCTACTACAAAAAGTTTGGATACGACACCGAGGTCATGGGAGCGAGCTTCCGGAATACTGGTGAAATCGTACAACTCGCTGGTTGTGATTTGCTCACAATTTCCCCAGACCTTCTCGAGAAATTGAAAGACTCCGACGAGCCGATTGTACAAAAGCTTTCCGAAGAGAGTTCCTTGAACGAGCCAATCGAGAAGATTGAGGTCGATGAGGAAACATTCCGTTGGATGATGAATGAAGATCCAATGGCGACCGAGAAATTGAGCGAAGGCATCCGCAAGTTCGGCATCGACATGAACAAGGTTCGTGACGAGATCCGTAAGCGCATCAGCTGAAGCCAATGACGGTTTCCGAGCGCCTCGCAAAACATCTCGATCAGAGTCCGGTGATTCCGGACAGTTGCTGGGTCGCCGGCACTGCCAGTATCTATGGGGACGTCGTCCTCGGTGAGAGATGCAGTGTATGGCCGTCGGCCGTGATTCGTGGAGATATTAACTCCATTCGCATCGGCGACGAAACCAATATTCAAGACGGGGCGATCGTCCATCTGTCAGACGATTTTGGCGTGGTCTTGGGCAAGCGGGTCACGATCGGTCACGGCGCGATCATTCATGCCTGCGAGATTGGGGACAACTGCCTCATCGGGATGAACGCGACGGTCCTCGATGGCGCGAAGGTGGGTGATGGCTGCATCATCGGGGCGAACGCTCTGGTGACGCAAGGAATGGTCGTACCCCCCAATTCCATGGTGCTGGGTACTCCGGGTAAAATCGTAAAATCACTTCCGCCTGAGAATCAGGAGTACCTATCTAAGTGGGCTCTCAAATATGTCGACGTGTCTCGCGGCTTCAAGGATCGCGGATTGCAATAATCGAGATTCCGGAAAACGAATTTTCTTCGGCGATTTTTATTGCTTCGGCTCGCTGGATTGACAGGATCTTGCGTTTCGGCTTTGGAGAGGTGACAGAGCGGCCGATTGTGCATCCCTGGAAAGGATGTGTACTGGAAACAGTACCGAGGGTTCGAATCCCTCCCTCTCCGCCATTCTTTTTTGGCCTCCCGCTCGGGAGGCCTTTATTTTAGGCGGAATACCCCTATTTAAGCTGGCTTTCAGGCGATTGCCTTGGTGCAAGGAGGCGAACATGGAGAAACAGTTGTTGACAGGTTTGAACAGAATTTGCAACCATCTGCAACCATGTCGGAGAGGGATAATGCAACCAAAGGGGTCCTGAAGGGAATTCGGAAGTGCGAAAGGAAGGATCGCCGCAATCGTTTTGGTGTCGAGTGGAAAGACAATGGACGCCGCCGATTCCGATTTTTCAAGGAGGAGAAAGAGCGAAATGCTTTTTTCGAGGCAAACTACAAGGCTCGTGAGGTAGAGAATTTTTCCCTTTCGGAATGGTTGCGCTGGCAGGATATCAAACGAGAGGCGGAAGAAATCGGCATCGAGCCCGAGGCCGCGCTTGCCCTAGCGCGCCGACAGGGGGCCAAGGGCTTCGTGAAAGGAAAGACCCTCGGCGATGCTACAGCGAGTTATCTGGCGACCGCCGAGCGAAAGGGACGGTCTGAGGACTATCTTCGCCATCTCCGTAGCTTCTTTGATCGGTTAAATGCCTCTCTCGGAAAGGAAATGCCTCTACTCGAAGTTTCCCGCGAGCAGATGCAGAACTTTTTTGACGGGCTAGGGGTTGGTGCAATCACCTACAAGAACTACCGCGCTTACTCGACGGCGCTCTTCAATCACTGCATCCAAGAGGAGTGGATGGATCGTTCTCCGGCAGCGAGGCTTGTCATCCCAGAGGTGAAAAAGGAGGAACCGGGAATCCTGACGCCCGATCAGACTTGTGACTTGCTTCAAGCTGCTCGGACCATTTCTGACGAGCTTGCTGCGCTTCTCGCGCTGCAGTTCTTTGCGGGGATACGAAATGCGAACGTCACTCGTTTCGAAGTGGGGGAGATTAACGCAAAGGCGAAGACCATAACGATTCCGGCAGCGAAGTTCAAAACGAAGAAACGGCACGTCATCGAAGACGCAGCGCCCGTTCTATGGAAATGGCTCGCATTGGCCGACATGGACGAGCTTTGTCGCTGGACCGCCCGGAATTTCAATTGGAGGAAGGGCCAGGCATTCAAATCTGCCGGAATCGAACCGCCGAAGAACGCGCTTCGGCATTCGTTCGCTTCCTACCGTTGCGCCCTGGACGGAAGCGCGGAAAAGGCTTCATACATCCTAGGGCACCAGAACCCCCGCGAAATTTGGCAAGCATACAAGGCGACCGCGAGCCGGGCCGACTCGAAAAGATTTTTCGCAATTTCTCCATAAATTTCACAAAAAGTTTTCCGCCCAGCTCGAAGCTCTCTGATTATCAGGTGTTTGCGGATTTGAGGAGAGGGTCTTGACGCTGTGCAAGTGCCGTAAATAAGGAGTGGTGCAAAAGCTGTCGCTACCATGTTGTGTCAGCATGGGTCATATCGGCCAGTTGAGAGGTCAAACGGCACCGAACAAGACCGAGCGATTTGGTATTATTGGAGGCATGACACGGCACAGATATCAAAACAGTAATTGGGGGCTATTGATAGAGTCGACGCCGATACAATTGCCCCCCAAAATGACGTTGAAAGCTCTCGCGGCGATTTTGGGCTGCCACCCGGTGACGGTTAGGCGGCGCATGCAAAAATACAGCATCAATAAATGCGCGGATGGACTCATTCGCGCAAAAGACGCGCGACGGTTGATCGAGGAGTGAACCGATCATGGATTGGATATCTGCGATGAGGAAGTTTCAGAATCTGAAACGATCTGCCCCGCTAGGGTCCCCGAAGGGCTTATGGAGGAATTTGGACACGATAGCACGGAGTGTATCGACCAAATTCCGTAGTAAGTTACGGAATTAAAATTCCTTGAGAAACAATCTCTACCTGGAAAAGGAAAAATGGCTTACGCGATTTATCGGCAATTGAAGATTAAGTCTCTGTCGCATTTAGTGAGGGCGACTCGACACAACGAAAGGAAGCAGGAAGTCAGCAACGCTGATCCGAATTGCCGTCAGCAAAATGTGGTAGAAGCCTCAGATGATCCGATTGTTTCAGCATGGAAGGAGAAGGTTGGTGACCAGAAAATTCGCAAGAATGGGGTGCTAGCTGTCGAGCTGCTGTGCGGATTTTCTCCGGAAGCTCGAGATTGGATCTCTCCAGATCGATGGCTCTCAAGTTGTAAAGAATTCGTGGCAGAGGAGTTCGGAGGATCAAGAAATATTATCCATTCAGCCCTCCATATGGATGAAAAAACTCCGCACTGTCACTTTATTGTGGTCCCGTTACGTCCAGATAATCAAAGGCTATCGGCATCGTTTTTCTCCGATGGTTCGAGAAATCTGGCGACTCGACAGACACGATTTGCTCAGAAGGTCGGGGTCGAATTTAATCTATTACGAGGTGATGAAGGGAGCAGGGCAAAGCACATTCCACCATCCGAATATCGCGCACAAATGGATGCAGCTGCTGAGGAAGCGCCGGAAGTTGTTGCAAAGAGAATGCTCGAGTCGGCCGAAGATCACGCTCGGAAGGCAACAGCGCAAATGGAGATAGAGGCCCGTGCCCGTAAAGACGCCGAAATTCGAGCTGAGCAAGCTCAACTGCGTGCGAAGCGGGCCGAGGCCGAGGCTCGCAAGCAGGGGGATAGGCTCCGCGAAATGGACCTTTTTGTAGTAATGCAGGCCTGCGGATTTGAGGCGCAACGGGTGGAGGGGAAGGAGCACATTTTCGAGACCGAGCAAGGATTCGTTTCGATTAACCCCGAGAAACAAAAATACTCCTGCGATTGGTCACGAGGAGGGGGCGGGGCAATCGATCTGGCCAAGGAGGTTAGAGGGCTCACTTACGGCGAGGCAATACAATGGCTCGCCAGTTTGGACCCAGCTGCAGCAGCGTCGAGTGCAGCGGCCTATGCTGAGCGTTTTGCAAGAAAGGCGAAGCCGGTCGACGAGAATGCACGGACTCAACATCAGATCGAGCCCGATGACGGTAAACTGGATCAGGTAAGAAACTATTTAATCAGCCGTCATATTGATCCCGATCTAGTCGATTCGGAAATCGAAAAGGGAAACCTATGGGCGAATCGTTTCGGCTCTTGTGTATTCATTCACCCGGATCCTGATCATCCCGAAGCGCTATTAGGTGCGGAAATTCGAGGAACTTTATCAAATTTCAAGGCGTTCGCTGGCAGGAAAGGGTCCTACGTCGTCGCAGATCTTGGAAGCGACGAGATCGCGGTGGTCGAGTCGGCCATAGACGCTTTAAGCCTCCGCTCTCTCGGCTATAAGGGTGAGGTTCATAGTGCAGCTGGTTCATCAGTGCCCGCGAGAATCCTGGCCGAAGCAAGAGAGGGGAAACTCGTTCTTGCCTTCGACGACGATCAGGCGGGACGACGTGGTTGCGACCGGGCGAAAAAGGTCCGGCCGGACGCAAAGCACCTCAGGCCGCCATCTGGGAAAGATTGGAATGGCTACTTATCTCTCATTCGTCGCGCCGCTAGTGGGGCGCGTCGAATCACCTCAAAAATGATAAAAACAGGAAAACGATATGCTCAATACATTGCTAACACTCGGAAATGGCGCAAAGAAACACCTGCCGGCGAGTCAGTATCTCGGGGCTGAATTCTCTGCGAAAGTGGACGACGAAGGTTGGGTGGAAACTACTCTCTACTACGCAGAGGGTGCCGTCGCTGTGTTGACGAATCCGGAAGAAGTCGAGAAGCACGCGGTCAGCGGGGATTGGCTCCGTCTGGTTGGAGAATTCTGTCCTACAGAGTCAGGTGGCTGACGGATGACACCGGAGACAGAGGCTAAGAAACCTGTCGGAACATTCGGCCCACAGGTCGTTGTCCTTTTCGGTGGGTTGACACTCTTCTCGGCCGATCTTCTACCGAAGCTAACAAGCTTGATTTTCGGTAAGCCTTGCGCGGAGGCGTTTGGGTTCTGGCATTGGCCGGGTTCCGAACTCCGGAGGCGTGAGGATGGCGCGGGGCCGTTGCGTGACGTATCGGCAGATGACGGTTCCCCCGCGGTGCGGCCGGTCGAGTCCGTTTGCCGATTTAGAATTTTGCAGTTTTTAGGAATACGTTCTCAGGGTTTTGGCAGTGCCTCGAAGTCGAAGATAGGGGTTCTGGGAATCGCGAAATGCGGGAAACAGGGTTTTGACAGAGTGTAAAACCATCTCGAAAGGTCGGAAGGATAGAAATGGATAAGGATGAGCTTAAACGCTTGGAGGGGCAGATTCACGAGGAGCTCTGGAGGGGGAGGGGCATAACGACAGCCAGAATCCTACGGAGACACAAAGCGATGACTGTCGAGTCGGCGATAGAAGCAGCGGAACGAACGCTTTTTCTCGAATGGCGTCGCGTTGTCGGACCGAAAGGTGGTCGGCCCTCTATCGTATTCTTCCAGCGTCGTCCCGGTGAAGTGTTGGTGGAGGAAGAATTAATTCCACGGTTGTTGGAACGTCTCAGAAATCTAGAAAAGTAAAGATTTGTCTGAGGGCGATGTTTTGGGGCGCCCCCGTTCGAAGAATCATTTCGACGAGATCCAGGATGTCGGCGAGAGACATCACCCCAATGCGACTTGGAAGCAAGTAATTCCCTTGCTCCGCCAGTAATCGACCATCGAGCCTTTGTCCTCGAACACTAGGTCTGGGACGATGCCGAGTCGCTCCAGGAGTTTCGGCTTGACGATTGTGTCCGTCCGGAAGTCTCCGTCCGGACGCATCAGGAGATGGCTGTAGCCTTCGATTCCGTGTTTCCGGAGCCAATTCTCGGTCTGTGGCCGCACCGATTCCCTGCGGCCGGTGAGCAATATCATCTCGGGACCGGCTCCGGACGCATAGAGGGCCTGGTACGTCCGAATCACCGGGAGATGCGGCAGATCCTCTCCGCAGCGGGAGAAAAATTCATCCCAGTTCTTTTTTTTGGCTTCCAGCAACTTCGCGCGCTCCCCCACTAGGGAGAGCGTACCGTCTATGTCCCATACGACAGTTTTCATCCAATTGCAGAGGCCATAAAAAGATGTGATCGTCAATGCAAATACTGAACATATGTATATTTTTCATTTGCCCGAGGTGCCCTCCCTGCCAGAATACCCTCATGGAAAGTGGCGAAACAGTGAAGGTCTGCCTGGCGGCAGTGTTTTGGGATCTTCTCCGGTCGGACGACTACTTTGACAAGATCCGGGACACCGACGAGATCGAGGAATTCTGCGACAGCGTATTCCGGAACGGGGTTGGCCTTTCGGGGGATGAGCAGGAACTCTACTATCGCGAACGCTTGGAAGCATACGTGAAGGAGTTCGCCGAGAAGAAGGGACTCAAGGTCTATACGGAAGAGGATGATCGGCTAAGGCTTGATGAAGCGGATTTTTCAGAGAGCGAACTCGTGTTGCTTCGTGAAGCGCGGAAGACAATGACGGATGAGGAAATTGCAGAGATGCTTGAAATGGGCCGTCTCGGAAAGTTGGAGTACATGCGCAGGCGAGGCAGGCTGAAGAAGTTTAACTAGATTATTGCGAGTCTTACATGAAGGAACTCACCGCAGGGAAGAGCCTGGCCATCCCAGATGTCCACCAGGACATCGAGTGGGACTTGCCAACGTAAGCGGCCTATGTTTTAACATAGGGGTATGGATGGAGTTCCCCAAGAATTAAGCGCGTACCTGAGCCGGATCGGGCGCAAGGGCGGTCAGCGCAGCCGCCGAGTG
>CEOD01006163.1_pt1 | contig 13773 bp, 19 predicted proteins | sample 530341 | NCBI WGS metagenome assembly CEOD01 (sample SAMEA2619950, study PRJEB7988) | marine metagenome | isolation source: saline water (ENVO:00002010), including | reverse complement strand
GCTATAGATGATATGATTAAAGATATAGATCGATAATGGGCTACACAATGAAAAGTAACATACCCGAACTATTAGGTATCAATCCTGAGTTATCAACTTACGATATACCTGTATTTGAGAAGGATTTAGAAAAAGGACATTGGGGAGCAGCGAATCGAGATAGAACGATACATGTTAATAAAAACATATCGGATAAAAATAAAAAGCATGCTGTTGAGCATGAAATGGAGCATATCAAACAATTTCGTAATGGAACTGTTAGATATGACAATAAAAATATATATTATAAACCTACGCTAAAATCACCTATAAATATTATAGCTAGGAATTCAATAAAAGAGGGCGCTCACAACCTACCGTGGGAAAAAGCCATCTATGATAAAACAAAAAAGTATGCCAAGTAAAAATGCACCATCAAGAAAAAAATCTTTAGGTTACTATAAAAAAGTAAACAAAAAAGGAGGAAGAGGGGCTAAAGCCGGAGGAGGTATGACCAAAAAAGGTGTAGCTAAATATAGAAGAGATAACCCAGGAAGTAAACTTAAAACTGCGGTTACAACACCACCATCTAAATTAAAAAGAGGTAGCAAAGCTTGGAAAAGAAGAAAATCATTCTGTGCTAGATCTCGTAGCTGGAAAAGCGAAAGAGGTAAAGCAGCTAGAAGAAAATGGAACTGTTAATATGAAACCAAGAGGATTAGGAGATAGTATACATAATTTTACAAAAGCAACAGGTATTAAAAAAATGGTAGATTCAGTATCTAACGGATTAAATATACCATGTGGATGCGAAGGCAGACGTAAAGCTATGAATGCTTTATTTCCATATAAATATAAAAAATAATAAAATGGGTTATTCAATGAATATGGGATCTAGACAAAAAAATGATCCCAATAATTTTTCACAAAAAGATCAGGGCACTATAAATCAAGCGCCTAATGCAATAACAAATATTGTAAGAAAAATAAAATTTAGTAAAAGTGGGCCTTATAATTTTGCTAGAAATATACTATCTGTTGGTGCAGCATTATTACCAGTACCATTTATTGGCAAAAAGAAGGTTGTTAAGCAAGTAGTACCTCAAGCGGCTGCAATTGCTAGAAAATTAAGAAATAATCCTAATTTATCAAATCTTGGTGGTACAGTTTATAAAAAGGGAGCAAAATTTAAATCGGTTTCAACAAAAGATAGAATTCAAAGTAACATTGATAAACGTATTCAAAATTTAGTAAGTGATGTACCTAAAGTAAAAGGAGGTTATGTTCCTAAAGGTTATAAAAGTTATTCATCAAATATGTCAGAATACAGAGTTGGTGGTAAACTATATGGTCATTATACAAAAGAAGGTAAATTGACAAATAAATTTATAAAAAAGGGAAAATAAAATGGGAAAAAAATATACAGTAAAAGATCTAAATAAAAACGGTAAGATAGACGGATGGGAGCAAGGAAAATACGATGCTATCAATTCAGCTACACCTATGAAAATGGATCATGGTAAATCACCTATGAATAATTACAAAAAAGGTTATTATTCACCTATGAATAATTACAAGAAAGGTTATTATTCTATGAAAATGGGTAGCAAACAAATTGACTCACCAACAAACTTTAGTAGCAAATCTGCAATGCTAATGTCCAAATCACCTATGTATAATACCGATCCTTTTGTTGACAAACAAATGCAGAATCTTACTAGTCAATATTCTTTACCAGACGTAAGTTCAAATTTAGACGCTATGAATAGTCAATATCAAATGAATGATTATAGGCTAGGTTCAAATGTTCAATCAGCTTCACCTGGCGGAGGTGGCGGAAGTGCTAATGATTTAATTATGGCTGGTGCTGGTGAAATCAAAAAAACAGCACAAAAAATAAAAGGTGTTGCTAAAAATATAGGACAAAAAATATTTAATCCTGATACAGAAGCTGGTAGGTATAGAAGACAAAACAGAGCTGTAAGACAAGAGCTAAGAAGAAACATGAGAACACAACGTGCCGAAGCAAGACAAGATGCAAGAACGGAAAGAGTTATAACTAGATATCAGCACAATGTTAATCCTAATAAATCTTCAAGTAGAATTAGCAAAATACAAAAAAGACAGCAAAAAAGAAATCAAAAACTTCAACAAAGAAGAAATAAAAGAAAATAAAATGGGATATTCAATGAAAATGGGGTCAAAAGAAAAACATTCACCCATAAATTTTAAAGATAAAGATGCAATGTTAATGTATCAATCACCTATGTTGCGTCACCATCATGAAGGAAGAGGTGGCAAAGATGAAATTGAAGCTGAGAACAAATCTGATATTAAGTTAAGTACTATTAAAAAGAAAAATATAGATGATTTTCCCGTTCTTAATTTTTCAAAAAAAGAAATAGATTCTATATCAAAAGATAGTTCCAAACAGTCTTATGATTTTTTATATTCAATAGTTGGTAAACCATTTGCTACAACCGAAAAGCCAAAAGGTTCAGTTCAATCAAGAATGGATGCATATTTAAAATCTATAAAAAAATAATAAAATGGGATATAAAATGAAAAACCCTGGTATAGGGAAATTAATAAGAGGTAATATTCTTGGTGAACAAGCAATATTTTCAAGAGTTGAAAAAAAAGACGATCAAGGTTATAGATATTTAAATAGTAGATTTACAACAAATCCACCAAAAAATTTTAAAAACCCTATGGCTGGTTATGGACGAGGACCATGGACTCAGTCTAAACAGGATAAATTTGAAGCTGATAACAAATTAAAATTTTATTTCGGAGGTAATCATAAACTTAGAAAAGATGCAAATAAAGATGCAAAAATAGCTTCTAGGAATTATGATATAATGCAAAGACGTCTTTATAAAGCAGGAAAAACGTATGATAAAAATCCTGTAAAAGCATTAAGAAAGTTTGAAAAAACAATGCATAAAATACAAAAAAGAAGTAGTAAAATGCGTTTAAAAGGATCAGATATTGGATCAGTTGTTTATTATAATGATAAACTAATGCAAAAAAGGTTTGCAAAATCATTTTTGGCTCCGCAAATTTTAGGTGGTACATTTGGTAAAACAATGGGTTCTTATAAAAAGAAATATGGTAGATATTTAAATTTAGATCGTGATATGGCTACTTTAAAACCAGGATCTACATATTATAAATATAAAGTTTCTCAAGGATACGATAAAGACTATTTAAATAAATAGACATGAGTGATAAAAAGAAATTTAAAGACACAACAGTCGGAAAATTATTATTTGGTGCCGCTTCAGTTGTTTCACCGCAACTTGGTGCCGTATTAAACGGTGTAACTTCACCTAAAGATGCAATTGCTGAAATAGGCAAAGCAAAAATATCTACAGACGATAAAATAAAATTACAACAATTAATATACGATCAGCAAAACAAAGAAATGGAGTCAATAAGTATGAGGTGGAAAGCAGATTCCGCATCAGACTCATGGCTTTCAAAAAACGTGCGACCTATGGTTTTAATATGGTGTATCGTTGTTTTTTCATTTGCTGGTATACTAGACTCGGTAAATTCAATAGATTTTCAAATCAACGCATTGTGGAATGACACCTTTGAAAAAGTTATGATGGCTGTTGTTATTTCCTATTTCGGTTCGAGAGGGATTGAAAAGTCTACAAATATAATCAAAAAGTAATGCCTAGAATAAAAAATTATGCTCAAGACACAGCCGTTACAGCAGCAGATACTGTAATAGGAACAGATGAATCAGGAAATACAGTTACATTTACTATGCAACAAATTGCTGATTTTTCAAATAATGATGGTAGCACTAGTAATTATAAACATCATCAAAATAGTGCGGCAACTACATGGACTATAACGCATAATTTAGATTTGGTGGATTACTTACCACATGTAAATATAAAATTATCCGGAGGTGGTACATATAATAATGTACAAGCAATGGGTATAGTTACTTATGTAACAAAAGATCAATTAACAATAAGCTTAGCAGATGCCCAAAGTGGCTATGCTTATATATTAAAATAACAGCGAGTAGTCTCGCATTTAACTAAAAAAAAAATTATGGCAATACCAATTTTAAATCACATGGATTTCCAAAAATCGGCGGAAATCAGAAACGTGAGGCTACACAATACAACAAGTGGCGGCGTCACATCACCAGGAACTGGTCAAATAATATACGATACCGGAGGTAGTAGTATAAAATTTTACAATGGGTCTTCTTGGGTTGAAGTTGGGTCTGGATCTGGTACAGTAACATCTGTAACTGCTGGTGACGGTATGACTCAAACAGGTACATCAACAATTAATCCTACTTTAAATGTTGTAGGTGGTGATGGTATCACATCTAGTGCTAATGAAATAGAAGTAGCAGTAGATGATTCAACAATAGGATTATCTGCAACTAATGGGTCAGGAAATGTATTCGTTAAAAATGGCGGTATTGGTACTACTCAAATAGCAGACGACGCAGTAACTGAAGATAAATTAGCTGACGACTCTGTTAATAGCGAACACTATGTTGACGGATCTATTGATACAGCTCACATTGCAAATGATCAAGTAACATATGTTAAAATGCAAAATGTTGCAACAGCAAATAGGGTATTAGGTTCTGCATCAGCGGATGGTGTAATTAGTGAAATCCAAGTTGCAACAGCAATGATTGCTGACGATGCTGTAACCAGCGCTAAATTAGCACATGACATTACAATTGCTAATGATTTAACAGTTAGCGGTAATTTAACTGTATCGGGTGATACTATAACAGCAAATGTTGGAACATTAAATGTTGAAGATAAAAATATAACATTAAATCAAGCAGGAAGTGATACGAGCTCAACAGCAGATGGAGCGGGTCTTACTATTCAAGATGCAATAGATGCTTCAACTGATGCTACTCTTTTATGGGATCAAAGTGATGAGGCATTTGATTTTTCTCATAAAGTTACAGCTCCAGATCTTGTAATTGATAATATTAGAATTAATGGAAGTAATATTGGTCATACATCAGATACTGATTTAATGGCTTTATCTGCAGGATCGGTAACTGTTGCTGGTAATATAGTTGCAGCAAATTTTAATGCTAGCGGTAATATTAATTTAACAGGAACCGGTAATATAACCTATGAGGGTACAGCTAATGATCATGAACAAACAATATCATTTACAGATCCGACTGCTGATAAAACAATAACTGTACCAAATGCAACTGGTGGTATGGTAGTGGGTATTACTAAAAAACTATCTGGTGATGGTACAAACACAACATACACAATAACACATAGCTTTGGTTCACCAATAGTTTCCGTGACAGTTTTAGATTATGGAAATGATGGTTCAGGCGCTACTTATGACCAAGTGCTTGTTGAAATTCAAAGAAATAGTGATGATGCTGTTGATTTAATATTCGCTAGTGCCCCTTCGGCAACACAGGATTATTTAGTACTTATATCTAAATTTCCAGCAATATCTTAATAAATAATTAAAATACGGCGGCACTTCGGTGCCGTCAGTATTAATTTCAATATAATAATATGGCTATACCTACATTAAGTAATCTCGCTCCATTTAATTTTGGTGGAACAGGTTTTAAAACTATTGATGCTAATAGTAGCACAGGTAAAATAACTATTGATTTATCCGATTCTGAAAATAACTTTATTTTAAATGCTAGAAATGGTAATAATAACTATTTATTTTTTACGGGTATTTCTTCAGCTGAATATGGAAAATCAGGAACATGCTTTTTAGTAAATGGTGGCTCAAGTACAGAATGGCTGAGTAGTTGTTTTTATAATGGTACAACTAATGAAACCTATACACCCGGAGGTTCTGTCCCGGGTATACCACCTTCAGGGGCTAATAAGGTATCTATGCTAACTTATTTTATTAATAACAGCGGTGATATATATATTAATGTAGTTAACGATTGGCAAGCTCATCCAGCACCATAAAATATTTTTAGTATGAGGTGGTTGTGGAACAGAATTTACCTATTTAATACTACTGAATCAAGAACAACCAGTAAGACAACTAGTAGGTCAACTTCTACATCTAGATCTACATCTACAAGTCGATCTACATCTACAAGCAGATCTACAGCAACTACAATTAGCACATCTAGAACAACTACTTTTAGTACTAGTAGAACAACTACATTTAGTACATCTAAAGAAACTTCAACTGTTTATAATACAAGTACCGCAACAGCTACATCTAGGTCAACCACTTTTTCGACCAGTAAATCTACAACAACTACATTTGCAACATCTAAAAGTACAAATACAACTTTTTCAACTCAAAAAGATACTACCACAGTATATACAACTTCATTTAGTACCTCTAGAACAACAAATACTATAACTATAACATATTATTCTACAAATAAAACAACAACAGTTGGGACTACTAGATCAACAACAACAACGTTCAATACAAGTACTATAACAAGCAAAGCAACTACAACTAATTATAATACTAGTACTACTACAACTATATTTGATACAGGTAGAGACACTACAACTATATACAGTACAACTTTTTCTACATTTGTAAGAAACTCAATTGGTACATTAATAACAGCATATAATACAAGTACGACTACAACAACAGTATATAATACATCTACAAATACTACAACCACTTTTAGTACAAGTCTTATAACAAGTAAATCTACAACAACTACATTTAATACATCTAGAACAACAGTATATAATACTTCTACCACAACAAGCACAAGTAGAAGTACAAGCACAATATATACTACAACAACAGTATATAATACTACGAGATCTACTACTACAACATTTTCTACTAGTAAACCAACAACTACAACGTTCAATACAAGTACCGTAACAACAACAGCGTATACAACTACATTTAACACCACAAGATCTACTACGACTACGTTTTCTACTAGCAAATCAACAACAACTACGTTTGCTACAAGTAGATCAACTACTACGTCGTTTACAACAACATTTGGTACTAGTAAATCAACTACTACTACATTTAGTACAAATAGAAATACAACTGAAAGTAGAAATACAACAACAACGTATACAACAACGACTACATTTGCAACATCTAAAACAACAACTAGGTCAACGACTACGACATTTGCAACATCTAGAACAACAACATTTGCAACATCAAGAGGAACTAGTAGAAGTACAACAACTACGTTTGCAACTTCAAGAACAACTACGTTTGCAACTTCTAGGTCTACAACTAGATCAACAACAACAACATATAACACGTCTAAAAGTACAACAGAATCGAGAAGTACGACAACAACGTATACAACTACGACAACATATAATACGTCTAAATCAACGACTACAACTTATAATACAACTAGATCAACAACTACCACGTTTAATACAACAAGAAGTACAAGCACAGTATATACTACAAGTATTATAACATCTAGAACAACGACGTTTAATACAAGTAAAGCTACAGGAACATCTAAGTCAACAACAACAGCTTACGCTACTACGACAACATATAATACAAGTAAATCTACAACAACTGTGTATGCTACGTCAGTTTCAGTAACTCAAGTAGGGTATAATTCAAGTGCCACAACATATTTTGATGCATGTAATGAATTTATTTGTTGTAACCTTTGGATTACTAACCCGCAGCCAGGCGGTGTTCCTACAGCAAACTCTTCTGTAGCATATACAAATTCTAGTGCTACATCAACATTAGCAAATGGATTATATGCATATCAAGATACTACTGGTGGTTTTGGTGCAACACATTTTATTACTGTTACAGGTGGTTCTGGATTAATTACAGCTGTAAATAACTGTAGTGGTGGTGGTTTTTCAGATAGAAGAATTAAAAAAGATATTAAACTAATAGGTGTATCACCAAAAGGAATTAATATTTATGAATTTAGATTTATAAATAATATATATGAAGGATTGTGGCAAGGTGTTATGGCAGATGAGGTTAAAGACATGCACCCTAATTTAGTTTCAAAAATAGGTGGTTATGATTACGTAAACTACGGAAATTATGGATTAGATGTTGAATTTAAACAAATTGGTAAGTAATGGAAAATTATTTTAATGAAAGCGAAATAGCTGCTACAAATAAAACCAACTTTGTTATAGAAAAAGTAACGAAAGACAAAAGCGCAACAGAAACAATAACAATTTCTACATTTAAGTATAAAAGTGACGTGTTTCATTGTAAACAAAATCTTAACGTTGCACATAAAAAAATTGCTGGCGATGGTGATGATTTAGGGTGGGATTTAACAAGTGATCAATATGATAATGCAACATGGGGAGATATTTTATATTTAGGTTTATATTTGGGTTGTACACCTGATTATATATATAATAATAAATCTGTAACGAGTATTGATGTAATTGAAAATGACCAGCAAATTATAGACTATGTAGATTGGATTAATAATAATATAACAGTAATACAAGGAGACGAATGGACATATGTTCCAGCAAATAGCAAAACATATGATATTATAATATGTGATTTATGGGCTTTACCAAGCGATATAACACAAGATCATAAAACAAATTTAGTAAATCATTATACTACGCATTTAAAAACGGGTGGTAAAATAATAATACCTATATCAGGTGAAACAATAAGTTAAAATGCCAAATACAAGTAGAAGTACAACAACGGTTTTCGCTACCAGTGATTTAACAGCTGAGAGCAGGAATACAACGACTTCGTTTAACACGACTACGACGTATAATACAAGTAGAACAACTACATATACTAGTTATTTTTCTACTGGTAGATCTACAACTACAACATTTTCAACTTCTAAGTCAACTACAACTACTTTTAACACATCTAAAAGTACAACAACAACATTTGCTACAAGTAGATCAACAACAGAGTCTAGATCAACAACTACAGTATATACTACTACTACAACATATAATACTAGTAAAAGTACTACAACAACATTTACTACTACATTCAACACGTCGAGAACAACAACGTTTAACACGAGCACCACTACTACCACTGCCTATACAACAACTTTTAATACAAGTAGAACGACAACATTTAATACAAGTACTGCGACTATAACTACTTATACAACTACTTTTAATACGACTAGATCGACTTCTGAATCTAGGTCTACGACAACCGTATATACAACTAATACTGTATTTAATACAAGTACTGCAACTACAACTGCGTATAATACATCAACAACAACGTCTAGAAGTACAACAACAACATTTAATACGTCAAAAAGTACAACTACAGTTTATAATACGTCTACTACAACTACAACAACATTTTCAACTAGTAGGGGAACCAGCAAAAGCACAACGACAACTTTTAGTACTAGTAGAAGTACAACTACGACGTTTAATACAAGTACTACTACTGTAACTACTTTCAATACCTCAACAACCACAACTGAAGGTAGAAGTACAACAACTGTTTTTACCACTACAACAACATATAATACATCTAAAACAACAACATTTAATACTAGTACTACTACAACAACTGTATATACCACAACTTTTAATACAACAAGAAGTACAAGTACTAGTAAATCTACAAGTAAATCTACGTCTACAACGTTTGATACATTTAGAGATACATTGTCGACAGTTGCAATAAATAGAAATACAACCAGAATAACAGATACTATAACAATTACAGCGTTTAATACAAGTACTACTACGGCATATAATACAAGTACCACTACAACTACTGTTTATACCACAACATTTGCAACTAATACAAGCACTACAACTGCTTTTAATACAAGTACGATAACCGCGTATAATACTCAAACAGACACAACTACTGTTTATACAACAACATTTAATACGTCAACTATAACCAATACAATAACTATAACTGTATTTAACACAACAACGTCAACTACTACTACGTATAATACAAGTACAAATACAACTACTGTATATAATACTAGTACAACAACAACGTTTAACACAACAACAGCGTATAATACTAGCACAAATACAACAACAACATTTAACACTAGTACAACAACAGTATTTAATACTCAAACTACTACTGTGTTTAATACAAGTACAAATACAACAACGACATTTAATACAACGACAACTTATAATACTACAACAACGTATAATACTACAACAACGTATACTACTAGTTTTACAACAACATATACTACTCAGACTAGTTTTTATTCACCTTCGTCGTCGTTTGGGCAGGTGTAGTTAGTATTGTATAAATATATGTAATTAATTATATAGACAATTTAAATTTAATTTTATGGAAATGTTTAATAAGAATGAGCTTGATAAAAGAATCGGGCCATTAAAGAAAAACAAAAAATTATATGATCTTGAAGCGGTTGAAGGTTATGTAATTAGAAAATGTAGTGAAAACGGCATAGAAGCAGCGTATGATGTTATGGCTGAAGAGATGCCACACTTTAGAACGATGGGTTATACAGAATATGCTGGTAACTTTTATTTACAACCGTTAAATTATAAATTAAGAAACGAACAATTAATAGATGCTTATTATGATAATAGTAAGCAGAGTGTTGTTGATTATTCAGATTGGTTAGTAAACAAAATAGTAAGTAATGATGCAAATAAGTATCAAGATAGAGACGAAAAAGCTTTATCAAGATATGCACCTAAAGATTATATTGTTGTATTACCAGGTTCAAACAAAGTGAGAGAAAACGTTTGTCTAAATAGATTAAAAGCAATATCTCACGAACATGGTGATAATATATATTTTAAACCACATCCAATAACAACACATCAAATTATTGGCGAATTGAAAGATTTTTTTGGTGAAGAAAATATATTACCAAGAAATATAAACATGTATTATTATTTACAAAAAGCTAAAGGTGTTTATACTACACATATTAGTGAAAGTTGTTTATATGGTGTTATATTAGGTAAAGATACACAACCAATAGACGTTTGGAATAATATACAAAGAGGTTCTTTTTATTGTATAAATAATCATTTATTATATCATCAAAAAAACGCAAAAAGTTATGTAAACAAAACTTTTTCACATTATAAATCAGGTATTATAAATCCTGAATTAGATAAAAACTGGAAAGAAAAAGTTGACAAATACTTTGATTACATATTAGAAAAAAGAGCATCATATAAAAATTGGTTTGTAGATACTCACCCAAAAGCAAATAAAAAATAATTAAATTAAATATAATGGCAAATAATTACAAAAAGAAAGCTAGTAAAAAACTTAGCAAAGATGAACTAGAACAAATGCGAAATTTTTTACAGCAATTAAATAATGCGTCAACACAAGTAGGAAATTTAGAATTACAAAAACATAAAATATTACATTCAATGGATTTAATTGAGCGTGATTTTTCTGTATTTCAAAATAATCTTAAAGAAAAATATGGTGACGTTTCAGTAAATACACAAACTGGAGAATTAAAATATAATATAGTTGAATAATGTCACTCGTAAGAAAAATAAGTATAGGTAGAGATTATAAAAACGATGCAATGCATTATTCGGTTGGGCAAGAGGTATATGGTCACCATATTATTTGCGATATAGTTGAACAACCGGATAAGTTTTCTATCTTTATAAAAAAAGATGGAAATGTATTACCTTGGAAAGATTTTAATAAAAACATGGCAATAGCCGTGGAATACAATTTAGAATATTAATGCAAAGTTTATCAGACTTTATAATTAAACCTAAAAATAAAAGATATAACAATACAAAACAAATTGGTGATTCAGAGTTGCTATTAAATTCAGAAATCTCTGATCACCGGTATGTTAGCCGATCTGGAATAGTACTTACTACACCAAAAGCATTTAATACTGAAATAAAAATAGGTGATGAAGTTATTGTACACCACAATATTTTTCGCCGTTGGTATGACGTTAGGGGTGTAGAAAGAAACGGTAGAGCATATTATAAAGAAGATAAATATTTTGTAAAGTTAGATCAAATATTTTTATATAAACGAAACAATAAATGGCATGCGCCCAAAGGTTATTGTTTTGTTAAACCAATTCAATCAAATGATATTATAGAAAAAGAAGTTCCGCTACGTGGTATTATAAAACATGTTGACAAAGAACTTAAAGATATACACAAAGGAGATTTAGTTGGTTTTACACCGAGCAGTGAATATGAATTCATTGTTGACGGTGAAAGAATGTATAGAGTACCAACAGATTCAATATCTATTAAGTATGAACGTAAAGGAACAGAAAAAGAGTATAATCCAAGCTGGACACACAGCAGTTAAAGAACTAATTAAGGTTGCAAAAGAACCTATAGTTGAAACTGAAGATGATGTTTCAGCAGACAGATTAAAAAATGCTGCAGCTACAAAGAAGCTTGCAATATTTGATGCTTTTGAAATATTAAATAGAATAGAAGCTGAAAACGCATTACTAGAAGGTAAGACTATAGAAGAGAAACAAGAGTCATTTAAAGGCTTTGCAGAAAGAAGATCTAGATAATGTACAAACAATCATTATATGAGGTTATAGAGCCTATAAAAATCAATACGATTAAAAGGCTTAATAAATCAAAAAAGTGGAAATACGGATACGATAAGGATCATGACGTAGTTGTTATCAGCAAGACGGGGCAGATAGGTGAGGTGTATAGCATACAGAATTTAAAAATAGCATTGCCTCTAGCGCCGAAAGATTTAGAAAAGGGAAATAATAAATGGCAGGTACAAGAATATCCAAAAGATTTAGCAAAGTTAAAAACTATATTTGATTGGAAAGATTTGCCAGCTGAATTCAAAAATAAATGGCATGGGTATATTGATAGCGAATTTACCAAACGCGATGAAGGTTATTGGTTCTACAACAAGGATGTTCCTACTTATATTACTGGGACTCACTATATGTACTTGCAGTGGACCAAAATTGATGTTGGGAAGCCAGACTATAGGGAAGCCAACAGACTCTTCTTCATCTTTTGGGAAGCTTGTAAAGCCGATTCCAGATCTTATGGAATGTGCTATCTCAAAAACCGTCGATCAGGATTTTCGTTTATGGCCAGCGGAGAAGTGGTTAATTCAGCAACAATTAGTTCCGATTCACGGTTTGGAATATTGTCCAAATCTGGGGCGGATGCCAAGAAAATGTTCACAGATAAGGTTGTCCCAATATCGGTCAATTATCCGTTCTTTTTTAAACCCATTCAAGATGGAATGGATCGTCCCAAAACCGAGCTGGCATATAGAGTACCGGCGTCAAAATTTACAAGGAGGAAGATTATCACCAATGAAAGGACCGAGGAGCTCACGGGACTCGATACAACCATTGACTGGAAAAATACCGGGGACAACTCGTATGATGGAGAAAAGCTTTCCCTCTTGGTTCACGACGAAGCCGGGAAATGGGAAAGACCCGAAAACATCCTCAATAACTGGAGAGTCACGAAAACCACGTTAAGATTAGGTTCAAGGATTATAGGAAAATGTATGATGGGTTCAACAAGTAACTCATTAGATAAGGGAGGCGGAAACTTTAAAAAATTATATAATGATTCAGACGTTACAAAAAGAAACAGAAACGGACAAACTCGTTCGGGATTATATAGTTTGTTCATACCTATGGAATGGAACTTCGAGGGATTCATTGATTCTTATGGATTACCTGTATTCAACACTCCCGAAGAGCCGGTTAAAGACAATTACGGGGACTATATTGATGTCGGGGTTATCGAACATTGGGAAAACGAAGTTGAAGGTTTAAAAGGAGATCAAGACGCATTAAATGAATTTTATAGA
>CEOD01031830.1_pt1 | contig 14020 bp, 10 predicted proteins | sample 530341 | NCBI WGS metagenome assembly CEOD01 (sample SAMEA2619950, study PRJEB7988) | marine metagenome | isolation source: saline water (ENVO:00002010), including | reverse complement strand
CTGCGAGACCAGCAGGAAATCATTCGCCGCCGCATCGTCCCAATCGATCACCCGCACCACCTCCGTCCGCTGCCCGCCACGCTCCCGATCCGGAATCGTCACCTTCACTCCGCCGCGCAACAGCTTGTCGATCTCCCGGTTTCCTTCCACCAAGCTCAGCGCCGAACGATCCCGCCTCAGCTCCTCCACCGCCCCCTCAATCGCCTGCTCCGGCACCTCCGGATTCAAGGCCTGGAGCGCCGGCTTCAGCCGGCTGATCAACACCACCTCCCGCTTCGTCTCACGGCCAAGGCTGCTTGCACCCGAAGCCCACTCGTCGTAGGCGTTCACCGAGTTCCAGCCCAACTCATGCTCCATGAGCTGGATGGCGGGTTGTTCGATCAGGTGGTCTTCGCTGAAATCGGAGGACATGGCTATTTGGGGCAGATGCCTGCCAGAGCCCTGAGATTATAGCTCTTCACGTAGGCCATTGTCTGAGAATCTTTCATGTCAATAAGTGCGAATGCTCCTATTTTTTTGTAAAATGGGCAAATAGATTCCTTCGCTACGGAGCATTTCACGGAATGTAGGGGTTTCACAAAACCGTGAAACGCCTACAATCCGTGAAAATCTGAAAAGGTTTCCCCTGCGGGTTCTTCTATCTCTTACTACGAAGACGGTGGTCTCTTCCCGAATAGATCTCGATATTCTTTCTGCCAACCGCCATAGGGAGTATCCTTCTCGTATTGCCATTGCGCGACGACACGCTCGACATCCTTAAGTTTAAGACGACGATGATCCAGCATGAGCTTCATGAGCTCGAGACTGGTGATCTGATGGGCTCCGTATAGCTCCGCGAGTTCGATCATGTCCTGATCGTCCGTTACCACCCGAATTTCAAGCACCGCCGCTGTTGCGATGATCCGAGTATCGGTTCTCGAGGGACCTTTGCCGAGTTTCTCGTGAAACTCTTCCTTCACGTGTTCCCACATAAATTCAAAGGTTTCGTCGATTTCCACCCGAGCTTCTCTACTGATGGTGAGAGAACGTTTACGGTTCTCACGAAACTCATCATCAGCCGCCCAACTGAACTTTGTCCGCAGTCGCGGGCTGGATCGAAATTCCGCGTTCAACTCAGCATGCATGTAGAGCGTGAACTCTTCATTACCGAATGGCTGACACAGCAAGGGGTGGATATTCTGGGCCAGCCTGAGGTAGCTGTTCGTATCCACGATGATCTTGGTCTGCGCCATCGCTCCGGAATTACTGTGTCAGCGCATCGTGAAAGGCACGGGCATCCATCGGGTTGATGGCAAGAATTGAGCCGATGGTGGACGGACTCGGTTTCCTCTCCCTGACGTATTCGGCGAAGGCCTTAAAGAAAACGGTTCCGAAGGCCTCCTGAGCCATGCGGACAAAGTGATTCGGACTGGGTTCCTCGCCGTTGAAAAAGTGCTCCGACAGCAAGGGAAAGCGCTCGTTGAAGCGGGTGGTAGACGGATGCAGGATGCCTGGCTCAATCTCCGTGAACTTCAGGTCGTGATATTGACTGTAATGTTGCAGCTCTTTATAGACCGAGAGCGGTGAAATAGTGTGTACTTCCGCGAATCGAATAAGCACATCAACCCGACCTGAATCGCTACGGGCTCGGGAATAACTCGTGTGAGCCTCTTTGGCGCAGGCCTCCGGAAAAAGAAAGGCTCCGGCAAAAGCATCCGCGAAGTTTTCGGCCTCTTCGACTCTTCCGGCTTCGAGCAGGTCGATGGTGAGAACATGGCCAAGCTCATGAACCATCCAGAATTTGAAATCATGGATCTCCACATCGAGATTGAGATAAATCCAAGTGGTCTTTGAATCCGGCAGGTGAATGTGCAGTGCGTTCTCGTGCTGGGATTTTTTACCCCACATGACGGGGACAACGACCGCCTGATATTCCTGAAAAAGGCCGATGAGCTTTTCGAACTCTATCGATTCCGCTTCGGAAACACCAATCTCTCGACGCAACTTCGCCGCAAGACTCTGCAAATAGCTATACTCGGTGGACGGAGTCTTCAAAGAAGGTGGCCCAATGAAAGCGTCGAACTCGAGATGAGGCACGAGCGGACGAAGCAAACGCCCCATTTCCCGGGCTCGATCAATATGCTCGTCAGTCGTTTTACAGCCCCTTCTCTTGCGGAAGGCTACCAGCGCTTCAGGTGAAGCGCTTTGCCGAACAACCAGCTCATCATGCCGGAGCCCCAGAAATCGCCCGAGCTTGAGCAACTGTGGGGGACGCGGGAAGGATTTGCCCTGGAACCATTTCGAAACCGATTCGCGGCTCACATCCAAGTGTTTGGCGATGGTGCTCTGGTTCAAGCCTTTTTCGGTGCAACGCTTTTCGAGGATTTCTGGGTTCAGTCTCTTCACCATATTGGGTAAGAGCAGTAAAAGTTGAACTGTCAACTTTTGTCAACCGGAATGAAAATTCTCTGACTTACGAGGCGAACCCCTCGCCCTCGTGGAGGGAGACATCAAGCGGCTGGATATTAGGGATTGTAGTTTGGGATGTCTTTTTACCGTTTCAATTCCTTGCGTACCGCCTCCAACGCCGGGGCAAAGGCCCTCTCGAACCGCTGCGGCAAATGTCTGATGAACTGATTGGTGGTGGGGTTGATTTGGAACATGGGAAGAGCGATAAAATTTAACAACCCCGTCAAAACGGCCTCATATTGAAAAGACGCCCGTCGTCACCACCGTCGTGGAGTTTCAGAACGATTTCATCGTCGGTTGGGCACAATCCCGACGCCTCCTCTGCTGGCATATCTTCGCTCAAGCAGCTGAAGATGTATTGAATCCCGTGCCGGTCACAGGTTTCCCGAACAACTCGCAGTAGAGCCAAGCGTAGTTTTGCCTGAAGCGCCTCCAGCGCTCCATCGTGATAAACAAAATGAAAAAACCGCTCGTCAGCATAGTTGATCAGGATTGCGAGGTCGAAAGCGATACACAGCATTTTACGGAAGCTGGTTCCACGGTCTTCATCGGTTTGCAAATCGTTTCCGCCGTTGAACTCGGCTCGGAAATCCAAGTTTCCTTCACCATTGGGCTCGACGAATATGAGTGCCGAGCGGTGCAGAACCTTACTGATAATCTCGCGGAAGGTCTGTTGGATTGCCTTGTAGCGCTTATTGCTGCTTTGAATCTCCTCTTCGATAGAGGTAGTCAATGCCCCCACCCGTTTCCGGGTCTCACGCAGCTTCTTTTGGGCAGCGATCAATTGCTCCAAGCGCTCGCTTTTTTCGCGGAGCAGTTCCAGCCCCGCACGGTCTGCGTCCAATTCCCTTTGGAGTTCTTTGTATTTCCGTAGGCTATCAGTCCCTCCAAGAACTTTGAGAATCTCCTGGCGGCGTTTTCCCAGAATCTGATTTTCGGCTTCAAGCTGGGTGATCTCCTTGCGCAGTTCATCGGCTTTCTCTCCCAGCATCGACTGCCGTTCACTTAGGATTTTACGATTAAACGTGACAAGAGCATCGTATTCGTGGGCGAGTTGCTCGGGAAAAGAAATTTTGGATTCTTCGAAGACACGCTTAACGTCACTGAGGTCGAATTCCAGCGAGGTCACGAGACTCTTTTCGATCTGTTGCAGATCGTGTCGAGCGTTGTAGAGAAAGCTGTTGTTCGTTGCAATCTCGGCCTCGACCGAGTCGGCCAGCGTGCGCGTCAGCTCGATTTCCTGACCGTGAAAATCAAACGCGTCGAGAGCCTCCACCTTCCCATCCACCTCGGCTTGCTTTGCGTCGAGACTGGCTCGCAGCTTATCGAAGTCCTTGGGTTTGAGATTTGTTTCCGCTTCGATCTGTGACTGTTTCGCCTTCCAGTCTTTCAGCTCGGTGTCGGCCGCATATTTTTCCGTTAACAACGAATCGTTAAAGCCCAGGATCCGAGCGAGATAGGGCTTCCAGTCAACGTCTTTACCTTTTCCGAATTTCGCCAACTGAAAGACATCCTGGTAGTCTTTCTGAGTCCGGAGAAAGTAGCCCATTCCTTTTCGGTACGTCCAAGGCTTGATCGGCGTGAGAGCGAGCATGCTGTCCAGCAAGCGAACGGCGTTTTTAAACGATTCGCGCCAGTGATCCCATCCCGACTCCTCAAGATCCACAAAATTTGCGTAGGGTTTCTGATGACGCTTGAAGGCGATTTTGGTCGGCTCTTCAACCGAACGTCGGACAGTGACGAATCCCCCGCCGGGAAGTTTGATTTCAAGAAAGAAAACAAAACAATCAAAAAGCTCCGGATGCCGTTTCAAAAAGTGATGCTTATCGACGCCCTTGAGCAGCGAAAAATCAATCACGTCGATCAAGAGAGATTTGCCAAGGTTGTGCCCCAATTTCCTCTCGTCCTTGGGATTGTCAATGCGCGCGACCACGGCATTCAATCCCTCGCGAAAGCGAATCGGGAAAAAGATTTCGGGCTGATTGCTGTAGAGGTGACTCAGTTTCATCGATCCTACTCGGCTTGCCGTTCAAGGTATTCGAAGGAGTCCGTTTGCGGATGGTAGTCGATTTTCCCCATCAGGAAAAGAAAATGGAGTGTAGGCATGAACACGGGATCCGCGTCTTCTCCCAAGGGTTCGAGAGATTGCCGCAGGTCGGAAAACCGACAGATGCGCTCGTCGCGCAGGCGCACAAGCAGAACTGCGGCGGCGCGGAGCACGCAGCTGTCGAGGTTCAAATGTTTGGCCGGGCGGATCATGATTTTTTGCCGATTTCGCAGTTCACATACATGTAGTGAACCATAATTTTGAGCAATCGCCTTTTGGCGGGAGTCTGCAATTCGGGAGCATTTTCCCGGATTAGGCCGGGAATGGCCGACAAGGCATGCTCGAAATTCAGGAATTGTTCGGTATGGACGATCAATTGCTCCTTCAGCTCATTGGCGACGACGTGATATTTCTCCGCTAGATCGGTGTTGCGGGGATTCTTGAGAAACCTGGCAATGTCATCGAAGTGGGGCATGGAGTCCTCTCTGATATGCGCACTATAATCTGAGCTGAGCCCATTGAGCGCGTTCTTTGCCGTGAACCCCGGAGCGTCAAATTCGTGCGCACTGTCAAAGCCGGTCTCCACTGCGGAACGGTGCGCGTAAAGACCGGCAATGATATCCCGGTAGTCCTCCGGTGAGAAATCCAGCGGGATATGGAACCTGTCCAGCCCAGCATTTCTCACGATGTGCGGGTGGGCTCGAAGCTCCTGATGAATGGAATCCAGCCCTAGCAACCACGCGTTGGTGAGCCCCGCTTCTTCTCGGACACGTTTTCGAAAATGCTCGTCGGCTCCCGCCGTTTTCTTCCGGTTGGTGAAGAGCAGATAGTGGGTCAGTTTTCCGTCATCGAATAGACGCTTTACCTTCGGAAGTTCCTTATCCAGCAGCGTTTTTCTAAAGCTGGAATCCGAACAAGAGGCGACCGGCGACTGAACATGCTTCGCCTGAATGACGATTTTGCCACTCGCAGGTGCCGAGTCTGAGGGGAAGCGGTTGGCCGTGCCCTCGAAAATGCCATCCCGGCCACCATCGGGCCCCGGTGAAAAGCCGCTCACACCGACTCCGAGCAATTCCCGACAGATTGCCAAAACCAAGTTCTCGAACTCGGCTTCGCTCAGATCATGGGTAGGGAAATGTCTCATGGTTTCTTAAACTAATGAACATTTGTTCCGCATCAAGGCCGAATCTTGTGGGTAGAGATAACCCACAACCTCGTGCTGTTAACACCGCAAGCGTTCAAAGCGCAATCTGTTCGATGGTCGTGGCTTTGGATTCGTATTGGGGTATTTTTCTTCAATATTCATTGTAAGAGCCATGGTTTATCGTAGGCCATAATTTGAACCGCGTCTGGATATACTCCTGCATGTGGCTTGCCGGGAGAGCTGGAGAGGAGGCCCCGGCTCGGATGTAAAACTCTTCCCCAGCACCGTTCTTGAGATAGACGGGCACTTCACTCGGCTGGCACTCGACCACAAGTAAGCGAGTGCCGTCGATCTCGATGATTTCTGGCTGGATGTAGGCGAAGGAGCCGCCACCCAGCTTACTTTTGATGAGATTGTCCAGGTGCAAGAGTAGCTTGTCCTCGCTGCCAAACTTGTCCTGATCCAGCCCAACGGCTTCACCCGAATCATTGACTCCGACAAACAAGGTGCCGCCCTTGGAGTTGAGGAAGGCGGCGATGGTTCTGAGCACGGCATGCTCCTTTTTCGGGTCAATCTTATTGGTGTGGAGGTTTACTCGGAGCGTCGATTTAAATTCGATCTGAGTGCCTTCGCCTTTGGCGAGCCTAGCCTCATAGGTATCTTCAGCTTCGATCAGGGTTTCACCGTGCGTCAGGCGCTCGAAGCCGTCTGCTATGACCTTTGCGATTCCCTTGCGCCGGGCATCGAGGAATGTCTGATACTCCATTGTTTCCCACCCTTTCGGAAGAGCATGCCAATACGCCTGGTCTTGCTTTTCCTTGTCCGTAAGGCGCTTCCAATATTTGGGAAAGTATTCCGAGGGTGGCTCATCGGAAATCGCAATGTTGTCGTTCCATTCAACCAAAGCGTAATTGGCGATCTGATTGGTGATTCGGGTGCTCGTGAAACTGAGTTCTTTCAAGTAGTTCTGGGGAAAGAGGTGATGCCTTTCCACAGATGACTTGTGCGCGTGTAGCGTTGGGTCGAGCGTATCGCGCACCAATTTTTTGGAAAACAAGGCCTTCGCGTTGAGCAGGTTTAGGGAGGCGTAGTGAGCAAAGAGCAAGGGGCTCGTGGCTGAGGAGGTATCCAGGCGATTCGGTAGCGTCACCGACCAGAAGTCGCTGGTCAGTTCGGCGATCATGACCCGCTCGATCCAACTCAGAAAGGTATCCGAAGTGCGCACCTCCCGGAGGGCGGCAAGATCCCGCTCCATCAATGTCTCCGGCGAACCGCCCGTATATCTTGAGGTGATCGACGCCATGAAGAACCAGCGACCGATCACCTGTCCCAGTGTGTGTGGCTGGATCTTCAGATCAATCCGCCCGATCAGGTAGAGAATATAGCTGTAGTAGACCGTCGTGGCCGAGCTGATCATATTCCCCCCGGTAAAGCCGCTTTGTTTCAGTATCCCAAGGAAATCGTGCCAATGTTGAAGGTTAAGCACATTGCCCTGAGCCGTTTTCAACAGATCAAACTGCGCTACGCGGCGCTCTTCACTGAATTCCTCCGTCTCCATATCTTTGCCACGAAGAACGGAATAAGCCGATTTCAGCCGCGCCCGGCGAAAGGCTATGCCGATAGCGACGCGGAGGAGATGATCCGGAGATGGATTCACGAAGTGATTGTACGGACTGGCCTCCCCCACACTGGGCTTCCTGGCCATCCGGCAAAATTCTTCCAGTTGCTTGCGGCCTTCTTCCCAGAAGACGGACATTAAAGTCAGAATAAAGTCAGCCTGATTGAGCTTCTTACCCTCACTATTGATCCGCACAAAAACTTCAGCCACCTGCTCCTCATCGATATTCGCTGAAAGTTGCAATGTGGTGAACGGGAAGCTGCAAAGGTTAAAAAGGCGCTGCAATGCCACCTCGCAAGCCTTCCGCTCCTCAGCTGAAAACACCTTATCGTTCTTCGTCCTATAACCCTCCAATCCTTCCAAATATTCGCCAATAATTCGATACTGACTAGCGGTAGGAGAAAACAGCTCGGAGATGTTGGCGAGATACTCCGGATCACGGCGAATTGCGGCATCGCATACCTCGAATCTCCCGTCGACAGGCCTGAATGCGATCTCGATGTTCTCGCTCTCGTAGTTTTCGCGAATTACAGGTATCCCTTTCATCACGGCATAGAGCGAGGTCATCCGCTGCTGCCCGTCCACGATCAATAGCTGAGGGATCCTCTGATGCGTGTTGGTGCCGATCAGTTTCGTCTTCTCTCCCACCTGATTTTCCCAGAAAAGCAGGTATCCGACTGGGTAGCCCCGATACATTGAATCGAAAAGATCCCTCACCTTCGCATTCTTCCACACAAAGGGCCGCTGAATATCAGGTAGTCCAATATCGCCCATCTCGATATCATCGATGAGTTTGGAAAGCGAGTATCCGACTTCTTTGAATAGGGTAGTACTCATAATTCTATCTATAAAATTCTATTACCGTCGGCTCGGAACTATTCCGTCATCCGCTCATAGATTGCGGATTCAAACGATTTCCCGGTCCTCGTATGCTGTTCACCCAGCATCTTCAGCAACTTCTTCATCGCGTAATTCCCTCCAGGAGCCAGAACCAACCGATTCACCTCTGCTCGCATTCCGAACCTGTTCTTGATTGCATTTACCGGATCACCGCCCTTCGTGCTTACCGTGAGCCAACCGATCGAGATTTGAACAGAAGTGTCTCCGGGCGGGCTCAGGGAAGAATAGGAATCGAGGTGCTGGGAAATACTCTTCAACCGCTTCTCATGCCCGAGAATCTTTTTGGTATCCTCATCACTCAGATCCCGTTCCAACTGACTGATCCAACTTCGAACACTCTTGTATTGATCTCTCATCTGAAGGGCAGTCTCTACGAAATCTGAAAGATCGGACGATGCCTCAATCACCTCCACTGCGATCGGAGGAAGCTGAATATTTGCCACGAATCCGGGGCGATCAACCTGACGGCAGATCCTAAGTCGCTCGGAACTCACAAAGTTCTCAAGCCGTCGCAGTGCCTCAGGGTGATAAAGGCACCGAGCACGCTCAAATAGCGTTTGTCGCAGAGGATGAGCCGAATAGGGCAACTTGAAGAAGTCCGCACGGGCCAACATTCCGGATCCTCCCCAAACCAATTGAGACAAAAATGGATCCTGGCTGGTCTTACCTTTAATCCATTGCTCCTTGTTCTTCCGATGTGCCTTCCTCAGTGCTTCATTCACGCAAAGCGTGTCACCCATCGCCTCGCGAGCCGGAACCCACTCGCGAGCGTATTCCCTAAATGCCTTGGGCACGACGATGCGTTCGGACTTCGCCCTCGCTAGCGGCGAGGATTCCATCCAGCCACCTCCATAGGCCTCATCCACCCAGACTTCATCTGATAGCACCAAGTGGTTCAACATCTGACAAAGCGCGTCGAAGCGAACCGAAGCGGCTGACACATCCTTATAGCCAAAACCATTTTCCGCATCCGGAATCACCAGTTCTCGAGCAGTCTCTCCATCCAAGCCCTTACTCAAGAATTCAGCAGCGTTTTGAAACGTCCAGTTGTCAGCCAACACTCGAGTCTTCACGACATCACTCCTTTCCGCTGCCCGCCGCGCTCGCGATCCGGGATCGTCACATTCACCCCTCCGCGCAGCAGCTTGTCGATCTCCCGGGTTCCCTCCACCAGACTCAAAGTCGAGCGATCCCGCGTCAGCTCCTCCACCGCCGCATCCAGTGCCTCGGCGGGAAGTTCCGTATTCAGCTTTGCGAGCATGGGTCGCAACCGGGAAACCAAAATCACCTCCCGCTTCGCCTCACGCCCAAGGCTACTCGAACCCGATGACCACTCGTCGTAGGCGTTCACCGAGTTCCAGCCCAGCTCATGCTCCATGAGCTGGATGGCTGGCTGCTCGATCAGATGGTCTTCGGTGTAGAGAGAGTTCATTTTTTGTTTAGTGAAACTGGTAAATCACCAGGGCGGCCACTCGAACTCTTCCGGAAACTTCTTATGAAGTAGGTAGCTTACGCACTCTCGGTAAATTGGAAAATCATGGGCTTTGAAATGATCATTCGTTTGGTCCTCATCTTTGGCAGTTCCCCAATGGTATCCGGGTGGAGACCAAATACCTTTCAGGATACCGGGCACTACCTCCCTGAGTTCAGGAATCTCAAGCCCGCCTCTCCAACCCTCCTTCAATTCTTCGCCCTCCTCCTCGAGCATCTTCACCACCACCTCCTTCCTGAGAATCTTTGAATCAAAGCGCGCGATCGAAAACTGATCGATGTCAAACTCGACTGAAAACACATGCAATTTATCGGCATCCAATGGCAATTTATCGTGAAGAAAGGCTACAACCCTGGTCTTTATTTCGGTTCGCAAATCAATGAACTTATCAAGTAATCCCAGTTCCTTAAGCCCTTTGACTACAAGGATATGGCGCCGACTTGCATTAAAGAAGTCTTCGTTGTCGTAGTCGCCTTCGAGCGAGATACCCCATCCTCTCCCATCACCACTTCTGCAAAAGTAGGCAGCCTTCTCAACGAGATCGCTAACGACCATTGGGTCAGCTTCCTCCATAATCTTTGCGAGAATCTCGTAGACCTCTTCAATTCGAAAGAGGTCACTTCGAACGGCCTCTTTCAATTCTATAAATGCTTGAGGTAAATCACCCCAATCATTCTCAATCGGCTCCTTGTATTCAGGCAATATGGCATCTAGTTCTCCACTGGGATAAGGAAGAACCCATGACATAAATCGCCGATTGTTCGCAAAGTCAGCCAGAGACATGGCATTCTCGATTCGATCTAGCGCCAACTTTCGATTCAAAACCGTGTATTTATCGACTTCGCAGACGTCCGAGAAACTCACTCGATAGCGGTCAGATCCTTTTTTTGAAACAGTTAAAAAACTTTCGTAAAGGTCCTTGCCTGACAACAGATACAGTCTTGGGTCCTCCTCTCCTCCGGAGTGGCACAGCAAGAAAAACTCACTTCTTACAGCGCCATCATGGGTAACCACATATTCTTTGTGCACGTAATGAGTCGTCTTCTCCGTCCCAAAGAATTTTACTTGGATCACCCCAAGGCGAGGGGGGTTTCGATCGAAAAGATTTCGAGATGTGATCCTGCGTTGGATGATGAAATCAGCCCCGTCGATGTCGACAGAACGTTCAAGCACCCAGAACCTGTCCAGCAAAAACGCTTTGGATCTGGCTTCACCAATCGACCCATTTTGGTTCGCCTTGAGCCACGCGGGGTGTTCACTACCGCCAGCCGTGCTCATGGTGCTTTCCGAGCTTCAATTGCGGTTTCAATTGCTTTGATCTGATCGTAGCGAGAAATAAATGTAGCTCGGTCAGTGTTCACGTACGCGTTCCGAGGATCGTCATGTTCAGTGATGCTCAGATCCGAATACAAATCGGAGAGCTGTTGTGCTTCGGTCGACTCAAGTGCCACTACCTTGGTGAATTCTCCGAAAGCAGAAACCTGGAGTGTCTTCTGCTTATACTGATGTCGTTGATTCGCGAAAACATGAGTATTGACGACTGCTTCAATCAATCGCCGCATTGACCCTGCGGCTGTTTCTTTCTGTTCCCGGCTAGGTTCGGAGGGATCACTTAGAATACCGTCGATTACTGTTTTTAGATCGTCTATCTTCTCACTGTAGCTTGCACTGGTGCAGCAGTTTTCAATCACTTGAACAGATAGGAAGTTGTTCAAGCCAGCCTTGTTCAAGGTTACTTGCAGCTGCACAAAGAACTCCCAATTGTGCATGAGAACGACGATCTGCCGATCTGGTCGATCTATGGCAAATTTACGGAGCCTACGGCAGTAGCTTGTAATGTAATTGTAGTCGAAACTGCTGACCGGATCGTCGAATACGATTACCGAGTGCGGGCAGGACTCCAACTCGGCGAAGAATAGTGCGAGTGAGTGGACACGCTGCTCGCCCTCACTGAGCACATCAGACAATGACGAACCGAAAATATTGGGGGCCACAGTAACTGATGATTCACGCCCCTGCCTCTGAAGCGTTACGCCGAATTCCTCCAAAGTGCGATTGGTTAGCGCTTGGTATTCTGTGTCGAGTCGGGTCTCAAAATCAGCAACGATAAGCTCCTCATGCGCGAATTTGGATTTCGCTGTAATCTTCCTAAGCAACGCAGGAAAATCACCAATGACGCGGCCCCATGCTTGGTCAATCTTGGCACTCTTCAATAGGCCGGATAGCAAAGCAATGTTGAAGGAGCAAATTTCCAGGATCTGTAGCGGCTGAGCCTCTGCCTTTAGGCGTTTTAGCTCCTTCTCGCTTTCTGCTCTCCCACTCAGGAGAGTGTGGAGGCTTTCGTGCTTAGGAAGCCAGGCATCACTGACGCCCAAGGAGAGACTTTTGAGTTCTTCAACTGCGTCTAAAGCATCCTGTGTCAGAGCAACACCGAGAACAGAAAAAGGCCCGAGTAATTCCAGTAATTTGCCAATACGCGTCAAAACAATTGGATCAATAGCGGATGATTCGAGAATCCGCCCTGTCCCACCATCTGCGAGAAGTTGGGCGTATCCTTCAGCAACTTCTCTTTCTTTTTTTAGATTCCGGATTTCCTGTGCGATCTCTCCCGAAATGTATTCGTGGTAACTTTTGAAGAGGTTTTGCGCTTCAATTTGTAGCGGCTGCTTACACAACGGGCAGGATTTGTCTTCGGGATGGGAAAGGTCACATTTGCTCGCTGCATACTCAACGAAGGTGTTGAATTCCTCCGGTGGATTTCTGGTCCCTGAGACAAGCTCGTTAAGTTCTTTCCGGGCGGTAGATTTAGCTTCGATCTTTTCGTCGACGGCGATGATATCCTGGTACCAAAGCATCTGGGTCCTGAAGATGAACTCCGAGAGCAATCTCGAACAGTCTGCAAGATCTCGCACCTCCGCTCTTAGCAATCTAAGGCCCTCTTCAGTTAACCCTTTTTCGAGAGTCTCGATTTCCTTGAGAAGTTTAGCGAGAGATTCATGATCCTTAAAACCTTCAGCCTCCTCGATGATTTCCTTAAGCGAGCGGGCCTCGTCTGATGTCAAAGTTGACATATTGGATTCAGGGAAATCGACAAACAGCGCCTTGACCTTTTCCAGATCTGTCTCAAGTGATGTCCGATTCAACCCTTTCCGCTCCATACAGTAGCTTTTGAAGCCAGTCGTCATTTCTTGTAGGCGGCCAAACCCTCCTAGATGAAAGGGAATCAAGCTGATCACTTTTCCGGGATCAACGTTCTGTATCAGGCTCTTTGATGCCAGAGATGAATCAAAATATTTAATTGTCTCCGCGCACAATCCATGGCCGACCGTAGGGGCCCATGTGGCAGGAGTTCCTGCATTTTTGAGCTTGTATGAGAATGAGGGAGTTCCTGTTGGCGACTCGGTGACATTGTGAAGCGGACGAACTGGAGGGGTTGTGTCAGCCAGCGCCTTTAGGGCTTCGCAAAGACTGGATTTGCCGCTGCCGTTCGTTCCGAAGACGATACTGATTCTCTTTGGGAAGCTCAGCTTGAGGGATGCGCCTAGCCGCTTGAATGAAGTGAAGCTTCCAATCTCTTCAAGGTGGTCTGGTGTTGGTGTTCCCCCTGCAGTTGCAACAGCGGTAGAGGTCCGTCGCAGGTAGCTAGCTTTTGCGTCCAGTAGCGCGAACAAGCTTTCCTTGTCGAATGCACTGAGTTGCCCGTCAGACCGCTCAATTGCGGCATCGCAAAGATAGCGAAACCAATCGGAATCCTCTTCATTCGCGAGATCTCGAATGTATCCGATGGCGTCATGGTGTAAGGGAGGCATAGGAAGGTCTACTTTCGAGCGAGAAGTTTTGGGAGAAGGAGGTCGCGGGTCTGGCGGAGGGCTCGGTTGCGGCGTTGAAGGTTTAGAAGTTGATCGGCGATTGGTGTCACAGTCACTTCGTATCGGCTGACTAAATCCTGTGCCGGCTGAAGGAAATTCAGTTTCCGGAAGACACCTTTGCTGATCTCCTTGAAGGTTGCTCCGGATGCATGACTGATGAACGTCTCCACGTTTGCAGTGAGCCATTGGTAGAGGAAATACTGCGGAACTTCTTCGTTTGGAAGACAAGTAATAAATCCTTGGTTGGTACAGGCAGGGACGGTATTAATTGAAATAGCACCGATCGTTGCCCGACTGGTCAGCATGACCGAGTTCGCAGGGAACATCTTGGCTGAGCTCTTCTTCAGGCCTAGCTCAGTGATCTGATCGGCAGAGCATTCCATGAACATGGTTCCTTTGGCGGTCAAATCCCGCGGGGAATACCATTGGATCGTTCCTTCGTCCCAATATTCGTCCACCTTCTTTGACGGAGTTCCTCCACCTGTAATCTCGAAGGATTCAT
>CEOD01019504.1_pt1 | contig 14074 bp, 7 predicted proteins | sample 530341 | NCBI WGS metagenome assembly CEOD01 (sample SAMEA2619950, study PRJEB7988) | marine metagenome | isolation source: saline water (ENVO:00002010), including | reverse complement strand
TAATGTATCTGATAATCAGATACTTGTCGGTTTTTCAGGGGCGACTAATTACGGAAGCTGATCACCTGACAGAGAAAGAGCAACTGAATCTGAACCCAAAACCCGACCCGCATATGCCCCGCAGGTTTGGCTTCTCCTCATCGACGTCTACAGATGCCTGGAGCCGCCAGGCAACTCTTCACGCGTTTCGGTTCCGGGACCGACAACGCTATGGCAGGACCCGGCCAATCCGCTCCCGTTCGACGAATAGAGAACACCGCCAGGAGAGCTCAACCAACCCGCGTGCCGTGCCCGCGAGCCGGGCCTACGACCAACCAGGTGGCCCCGGCTCGAGCCGAAAACCGCGAATCGCCTCAGCGGGTACGACCTCGTCGACTCAACGCCAGTGTGAAGCCCACAAGACCGAAAATTGTAGCAAAAGCGGACGGCTCGGGCACCGGAACCAAGGTCGTTCCGAAGACGTTCATGATATTTGTACGATTGGTACCGCCTATCGCGGAAAGAGCAACTGGACCTGAAGCCGCACCTGACCATCGGGACCGAAATCGGGCTTCACGACATTGCCGTAGGCAGAGAGCTGTAGATTCACAGGCAACTTTCCAATTCGAGCAATTTTCCCGATTCCAGCTCCAACGGGCACCGTCCATGTGTTATCGCTATTGGCTTTCCAGTTCGCCGTTACGATGGGTGCACTGGTGAGGTACCAACCGTTTGGCAAATTGTAATTGATGAACGGTTGAAGAAGAAACGCGCTAACGTCCTCGTCCCCCCAACCGGCGAACGACCACTGCTGATTCGCCAGAGCACCGAAGACCCATTTCCCCTGCATGGTGAGGACGACTGCGGCCGGCCCCCCACTCCATTTCCCGGATCCAAGCATGGAATCGGTAGCGGTAGGAAACGTCAGTGTAGGACCAACCCCCCAGATGAGCGCACCGGAATCTGCTGGGGAGAAAAATGCAGTGGGATTGATGTCTCCCAGACCAAAGGCGCTCCCCACTCCGGGCGCTGGAGACGGCTGATTGATGACCGGAACGATGGTTCGGGTGATGAGGTTCCAGTCTTCGTTTAGCGTAATCGGGATCACTGGCTGCACGTTGAGCACCCATTGCGTCGCGTCATTGGGACCCACCCCGTAATTGAAGTTGTTTTGAAACGGCACGCTAATCATCGCAGCGACTGGGTTCTGAGCGGCCTTGGCCAGCGCTTCCTGTTGCGCCTTTTGACTCTGTACTGACGGCTCAGTAGACTGTGCTTCCAGCCCCGAAGTGGCTAATAACAGTACTACTGCAGTAGATACAGAGGCGATCAATCGGCAGCGCCGGATTCTATTGAAATAGAGATGCTTGATTTGGGATTTCATGTTCAAAGATTCGTTGATGATATCAGTTTAAATAATCACAGGATTCTGGAGGACTGGCAGAACCCCAGAAGAAGGATAATAACCGTGCGTGGCCCCTCGGCACTCCCGAGCAGACCTGAATACGATCGATTGATTCCCGGGGTATCCTCGAAAATCGAATTAGGACGGTTGGCGGACATTTTCACAGTTATCGCTGCACTCAAGATAGCCCACTTTGGCCATCATCGTATATTGGCCTTTCGGGCAAATTCAGGAACTGAACCCCTGGCTTTCGGCCGAAACGGGGAGATGAATATGGGAAGTAGCTCCGGCGTGCTCATTATTCTCTATCCAGATCTTTCCGCCATGCGCATGGATAATACGTCGACATATGGCCAGCCCCATACCGAGACCGTTGGGTTTTGTCGTAAGAAAGGGAGTAAAGACCTCGTCCAGACTAGAGTCGGGCAGTCCTCGCCCCCGGTCTTTTACCATGATGTGGAGCCCTCCGCTCTCCAGTAAATCAGCCTCCACCCGGAGCACCCGTTCATCGGAAGCAGAGTCTTCCATAGACTGCAAACCATTGAGGATGAGGTTCAAGACCACCTGTTGCAGCTGTACACGGTGACCCAAAACAGGAGGCAATCCCGGGCTCACGTTGAAGAACAGCTTGCTCCCCCGAAGAGTTGCGTCGGGAGTTGCAAGCTTCTCCACCTCGGAAAAAAGCTGTTGGAGGTCTATCGGATCGAATGCGACCACCTGCTGTTTTAGGAAGGTGCGCATATCGTGGATAATCTGGCCGGCGCGGACACTGTCATCCTGAATGTCCACGAGAATGGAATTGAGTTCTTCGCGATCCGGCTCCGGCGACCTGAGCAGAAGCTGGGCAGTTTCGCTATTGGCCAGAACGGCACCGAGAGGCTGACCAAGTTCGTGGACAAGAGCTCCTGAGAGCTCGCCGGCCAAACTCACCCGACTCATATGGGCGAGCTCTCCATTATGCCGCAGAACCTCTTCTTCCACTCGCTTTCTCACGGTAATGTCAATACTCGCGCCCATGAGGCGGTTGGGCTCGCCGCCTTCGCCCGGATAGGTGCGTCCGCGCGACGAGATCCATCGCGTGGTGCCATCTCGATCAAGCACTCGGTGTTCCTCCTTGAACTCTTGCCCATCGGTCAGTGAACTCATCAGGGCAGCGTGAAGATACTCCCGATCATCCGGATGCCAAATTGCCTTCAGATCCTCCAAGTCTGGCAGGTCGGGGATTGAAAGACCGTACAGCTGCCGTGTTCTCTCGGTGAGCCAAAGGAATTTACCCTCCGAGTTCACGGCCCACAGGCCAGCTCCGGCCGACTCGGCTGCGAGACTGAGAGCGGCCTCACTCTCTCGAAGATTCTCTGCGAGCCCCGCGATCTGCGTAATATTCCGCCCTAACTCGTACGACACCACCAGAATCATGGGAAGAAACGAAAGCGAAACGAAATAAGGAATCTGCACAATTTGGTTGTCTTGCAGCGAGGCTAACCCCGCTGCAAACACGAGGAAAAAGATGATGCTGCCCCCCACCACCCTGGCCCTTCGCCGGTTTTCGGCCCCACCCCTCCTCCAAAGCCGGACGGAGGCATCAACCATAAAAATGATCCAAAGGACGGAACTAAGCTCATTCACATGAACCCAGGGATTGCGAATCGCCTCTGTGACCACTGTCACTGATTGCCCGAGGAACTCGACCGAGCCCAACCCGAGAATCTCTCGGTAGATGTCGCTGCCTCCGGTAGTGAAAGCCAGTATTACCGACGCGAACCGCAAAGCAATTGATGAAACAGCGAGCCAACCGGTCCCCGAACGAAAGTCCAACCAGACATAGGCGATGAGCCCCGCATTCATAAAAAATATTGGAATCGAAGAGAGGCGGAGATCCATATTGATCCTCTCCGGTGACGCGGCCAGCATCATGGAGAGCTCAAAAGCGGCACACCCCCCCACAGAAATCGCCGCCACTGAGAATGCCAGCGATGCCCGGAGGGAACGGTTCTGGGTCCATGCGAGAAAATGGATTAGGGCCACGGTGAGGCAAGCCCCGCCCCCCACGCTCCAGACCAGGATCACCCAATTCATCGTCTTCCGCTGGAAGCAGACTCGAAATGATCCCCGATCCACTCGACGGAGCGTCCGAGCTCGGCTGGGGACTGGACGCACATCTTTCGCATGACCTCCGCCCGGTGAGCCTTCACCGTGCGCTCAGAAACGCCAATTTCTGCCGCGATCCCCTTGTTCGGAAGACCCTCGACCACAAACGCGAAAACCCGGCGCTCGGACGGAGTCAGAGAGGAGTAGCGCTCGCGCCAAAGGTATTCCATCGAACGTGACTCCCGTTTCGACTTCTGAAGTTGCAAAGCCCGATTGACTGCCTCGACCAACTCACTTCCCAGGACCGGTTTCGTCAGAAAGTCCACGGCTCCACCCTTCATGGCCCGAACTGATGAAGGGATGTCGCCGTGGGCGGTGAGAAAGACTATCGGAAGCGAATCATTCGCGTCAGCGAGCAGTTCCTGGACCTCCAAGCCTGACAATTCGGGCATCTGAAGATCCAAAACCGCACACTCTGACCTTTCAGAACGCGGATAAGCCAAAAAATCGTGTGCCGATTCGAAGGTTTTGACCTCGAATCCGGCAGCCCGCAAACGCCTCCCCAAAGCCCGTAACAGCGATGAATCATCATCGAGCAAATAGATGACAGAATCACAAGGAGCACCGAAACGGCGAAGAGCGGTTGATTGATCGCTCCCCATTTCAATCGGGTAAATCGGTCCTGCCTTGTTCATGTAGGCAAACCACCCTAGAGTACCTCCACCTCGGTTCAAGCGCGAAGGGCTTCCCTCGACCCGAACTCCATTCAGACCTACAATTGGAGGCGTTTGCGGTGGCTCATTCAGGTTTCAACCGAAACTCTCTACGACAATGAGAAACGAAATATTGAATAGAATTGTATTACTCCGACTCACGCGATAACTTGATAAAGTTAATCCCTCCTCAACTATTCCCCGCTAACAAATCAATGGTAAGGAAATCTGCCAGCTTCATCAAGGTGATCACATTGATGGCACTTTTCGCTGGGTCTCTGGAGGCAGAGCACCTGAACTCTGCCACACGAATTCTATTCCTGAGTTCCTATCACTCAGAATTCCCCACATCGGAGTCACATTTAGAAGCCGTGTCCTCTCTTCTCGATCAAAACGGAAGAAAGCTCGACATCGTCAGTATGGATACGAAGCGGTTTCCGGTGTCAGAACAGTTTCCGGCTACCTACGAGACGATTCAAAGGAATTTACAGAAATTCGGGGAATATGATCTCGTGCTCGCATCAGATGACAATGCTCTGTTGTTTCTCCTCGAAAACAAAAATGAGCTACTAGGCGACATACCGGTATTCTTTTTTGGGATTAACAATCGAGAACTGGCTGAAAGCGCCGTGCAGCGACCGGAATTCTTTGGGGTAATCGAGGAAGCCTCCCTAGTTGATAACGCGGAGCTGGCTTTTGAACTCATCCCAAACCTCGAGAATTTGTATTTGCTGGCGGATACAAGCCCGAGCGGACGGGCGGATTTGGCAAGACTCTTACAATCTATTCCACCTGAACTGAGCAAAAAAATCTGGGTAGAAGACCTAAGCGAAAGAACCTTTGAGGAGGCTGCGCTGCGAATTTCCTCCTATACCGAGAATGATGCCATTCTCTTTCTATCGGCCTACACCGATAAAGAAGGGAACAACCACGATTTCCTCGATTCCGTTGTCTGGGTGAAGCAGAACACGAACGTTCCGGTATTTCATCCCTATACGCACGGGATCGGACAAGGCTTTCTCGGGGGAATTGTCATCTCGCACTACGACATGGCGAAATTGGCAACAGATTACGCCGAAGCCTACCTGAGCAATCAAACTCTACCCGAACGTGGTTTAGTGGAAGAGGCGGATAGCACCTACCTCTTTGACTACAAGGAAATGGTACGCCACGGAATCGAGGTGAGCCAACTGCCGAAAGACGCGGTAATCAGAGGTAAACCGATATCCTTCATTGAAAAATATAGGATCTACTTCGCAGCCTCTTTTGTGGCTACCATTCTGATGGCCATATCCGGGTTAATTATTGGAGTACTGTACCTGAGACAACGCAAGTTGCTGAACGATTTAAGCGAAAGCGAACGACAATCTGACAGCCTTTTCCGGAACAGTTTTTCTCCCATCCTCTTAATCGATCCCGCGAAAGGAGACATCCTCGATGCAAACCCAGCAGCCTTGGATTATTACGGCTATTCGCACCCCGAACTGACCCAGCAGAAGCTCTCGGACATCGACGCAGGAGCATTATGTGATGTGCATAAAGTGTTCGACACCGTTATTTCGGGAAACCAAAAAAGCTTCGAGTTTGAACACCGGCTGCACAGTGGAGAAATCCGAAAGGTAGAAGTTCTCTTCACCTGTATCCACATCGACCAGAGGGCCGTTCTCTTTTCGATCATTCAGGACACAACAGAACGGCGGCAGGCAGAGGAGCAACTGGCAACCCAAAAGATCCGCCTGGCGAATATTTTGGAGGGAACCGATGCCGGCACTTGGGAGTGGAATATTCAGACTGACGAAGTTCGGTTCAACAACCGCTGGGCAGACATTCTAGGCTATAGCATGGAGGAACTCTCCCCCATGTCCACCGAAGTCTGGCAGAGTCTCTGCCATCCGGAAGATCTAAAGACGGCGATGAAGAACCTCGAAGATCATTTTTCCGGGAAAAACGCTTACTATTCCTCCGAGATTCGCATGAAGGCAAAGGACGGCGCTTGGGTATGGGTTTCCGACCGCGGCCGTGTGAGCAATTGGACCGCAAAAGGGGAACCCCTTCAAATGTATGGGATCCAATTAGACATCTCCGCGATCAAGCAATCGGAAGAGTCCCTGCGAACCAACTTAGGGCTCCTCACCTCGCTACTCGATTCCATACCCGATGTAGTCTTTTTCAAAGATCTCGACGGGACATATATGCGGGGCAATGCCGAATTTGCTAATTTTATTGGAACTCCGGTAGACGAGATTCCAGGTCGAACTGACTATGATTTCTTCGAGAAGAGCGTGGCCGACACTTTTCGCAAATACGACCGACTGACGCTCCAACTTGGTAAACCCCGAAGCAACAGGGAGTGGGTCACGTACCCAAATGGAAGAAAGGTCCTGCTCGGGATGTTAAAGGCACCCTACCGAACGGCAGACGGAGAGGTACTGGGAACAATTGGAGTAGGAAGAGACATCACCCAACAATACGAAGACGAAAGCAAACTGCGCTTGCACGCTCTCGTTCTGAAACAGATCAATGACTGCGTCACTGTTATGGATCTCAAAGGGAAGATCACCTACGTCAATGATGCTGAGATTCAGGCCTTGGGAAGCGATACGAATAGGTTGATCGGCACACCCGCAGCCGACTACTGCGCGGTGAATGAGAAATCTCTATCGATGGACGATAGCATTGCCTCGGCGATTCAGAACGGCACGTGGGAGGGCGAGATCATCAAAAGCATGGCCGACGGATCCAATCGGCAGTTTGCCAGCAGGCTTCAGGTCGTCCACGATGAATTCGGAGAGTTAGTGGCATTGTGCTGGGTATCAACCGACATTACCGAGCAAAAGAAATTCGAAACCGCCCTCATCCAAGCCAAGGAAGCTGCTGAAGCTGCCAACGAAGCCAAGAACCAGTTTCTCGCGACGATGAGCCACGAGCTGCGCACTCCTCTCAATCCGATTTTCGGTTTCACCGACCTACTATTTGAATCGGACAACCTGACCGATGAACAGCAATCCTATCTAGAAATCATACAGTCCCGTTCGAAAGACCTTTTGTTATTGATCGAGGATATTTTGAACATTGCCAGGATCGAAGCAGGAAAGTTCACCATCGAAGCGAAGCCTACTTTGGTGAAGAATATTCTGGATGATATCGCCAGTATCTTCGAGAGGCCCTGCAAGGAGAAGAACCTCCGGATGAGATTTGAGTTAGGCGCAAACATAGAATCGCCCTGCTGTATTGACCCTGCGAGGACAAGGCAAATCCTGCTGAACCTTGTTGGGAATGCCGTAAAATTCTCAGTATCCGGAGAGATATTGATATTCGCTGAACGCACATCCGACAGCACCAACGAGGGCGACTCAACCGAACTTCATTTTGTAGTCCGCGACAATGGCCCCGGTATCCCGCTAGAGAAACACGAATTGGTTTTCGAAGATTTTCAGCAGATCGACAGCTCGGATTCGCGCAAGCACGAGGGTGTAGGTCTCGGCCTTGCAATCTGCAAAAAGCTGGTCGCTCTCATGAACGGAAGAATATGGATCGACGAGTATTATCTGGACGGGGCGGAGTTTCATGTCCGGTTTCCCGCTCCATTGCATCAGACGGGCGAGGCGAATGACTATAGCAACGAGAACGTAGACCAAACAGAGCTCCCGGCAGCTGAGAATCCTGATGAGACGACGGCGCAGGGAACGAATGCCCAAAGAGAAGTCCTGCTCATTGAAGATGACGACAGCAACGCCGAGTTTATGAAGATTCGCCTCCAACAACAGGATTACAGCGTAACCCATGCGAAAAATGGGCGGGCAGCATTGGACCTGTGTCGGAACAACCAATTCGACGTGATCCTCATGGACCTCAAGTTGCCTGGGATGAGCGGTTTTGAAACGACCCGTATCCTGCGAAAACGAGGAGACAACACCCCCATTGTTGCCGTCACCGCTCTTGCTTTCGGAAAGAGCGAACGAGCAGAGCTGCACGATGCCGGTATGGACGGCGCCGTAATGAAGCCGGTTCAAACAAATGGCCTCTGGGATGTTATCGAATCGGCGATCGCAAATCGTGGCTGATTAGGGCGCACCTGGCGGTACCCCCCTTTCGAAGAGCGCCCAACTCTCAACAAGTCATCATTCATCGATCTTTGAAGAACTCTTTCAACTTCGATAAGCTGAAAGGTTTTTCCAGGAACCCATCCATGCCCGCGGCAATCGCTTCCTCTTTCGTGGAATCCAGAACATCGGCAGAAACCGCGATAATTCGAATATTTCGGTTTCCATACCCTCCGCCTCGAATCTTACGAGTAGTCTCGATTCCGTCTAAAATCGGCATCTGGATATCCATAAGGATCGTTCTAAATTCTTCCTCCACCAGGAGATTCAAGGCTTCAAAGCCGGAGACCACCAACTCATAGGATAACCCCATGGATTCAAGGAGCCGACTCACAATAAGCCCATTCAATTGGTCATCCTCCACGATCAAAACTCTCTCGAGTTCAGCCCTTTTCGAGGAATCTACCAGGGCGTTTATAGTAGGCGAATGAATACACTTTAACGGCAGCGAGAGTGTAAAAACTGACCCTTCGTCCAACTCGCTCCGTGCAGTCACCGAACCGCCCATCAGTTTCGCAATCTCGCCACAGAGAAAGAGGCCTACGCCCTTCCCTCCATATCTCCGTGTCGCAGTCATATTCACCTGATAGAATCGACGGAAAATATTGTTCAACTCCTCCTGTTCGATACCAATTCCCGTATCCCTAAACAGGACTTCAATATCAGCGGTATCCCCACGGATCACAGGGGATTTGAGCTCAACCGTGACACTCCCGCTTTCAGTGAACTTGATCGCATTGTTCAGCAGGTTAAATACGATTTGCCGAAACTTCGCGGGATCCCCGAGACAAGTCAAAGCCTCATTTCCATCAGAACCGTACTCATTGATCATCGTAAGCTTCAACCCTTTGGCATCGGCATTGGGGCAGAAGACATTGACTGCCTCACGAAGGACCTCAACCACATCAAAGGATTTCGATTCGAGGGTCATCCGGCCGGCCTCGAGACTGGAAATATCTAAAATCTCACTGATAAGGTCGATGAGGTGAGAGGCGGATTCATGAATCTGATCCAGGCACTCTCTCTTCCCTGTATCCGTCTCGTCCTCGAGGAGCAGATCTGTAAATCCGAGGATGGGGTTCAACGGGGTACGCAACTCATGACTCATCATCATGAGGAATTGATTTTTCGCACTATTTGCAAGATTGGCTTCATTGAGCGCTTTCTCCAGCTCATTGGCTTGGCGATGCATTTCAGTGATGTCCTGAATCAAACCCCAAGCACCGACAATCTCTCCGTTCACCCAAATAGGCGTGCCCTCTATTCGACAAGTCTTCTTTCTTCCTTTGGTATCGATAACTTCGAGAACCAAATCGTAGGGAGTCCCTCTTTCTGTACACGCCGTCAATGTTGTTGTAAGAACCTCCCGGCCCTCCTTCGTATAGAACGACAAAGCCGTATTCAGATCGATTGAATGCCCCGGCTCGACGCCGTGAATCTCATAGACCTGTTCCGTCCAATAGATAGTGGGAGATTCTTTCTCGTAGCGCCATCCTCCCACCCTAGCCATAGAACCAATCTCTCTAATGAAAGATTCCTGTTCTTTCAGCTTTTTCTCTCGTTCAACTTTTTGCGTTATGTCGGTTTGAGTTGAAATATAGTGAGTCACCTGACCCGCCTCATTGAGAATAGAAGATATCGTCCAATTGAGAATATATTCTCCCCCGTCCTTCCGGTAATTGGTGGTCATTCCGCGGAAGAGCTTTCCGGCCTTCAACCTCATCTTAAGTCGGTCCAAAACCTTTCGATTTGTTTTGGGTCCTTGGAAGATACGTGGAGATTGGCCGATGAGCTCCGAAGCGGAATAGCCCGACATCTTACAAATGGCCTCATTGACATAGATAATCGTCGGACCCGGGCGCTCAAGATTTGCATCGGTAATCAGGATTGCTTCTGTGGATTGATCGAGGGAGCGCGCCATCAAATTTTTCATCGACTCCCATTCAACTTCCCCGGAGACATCGCGCAGAGAACCCGCAATCCTCACAGTCTTCCTTCTATCCGAGTCAAGAGCCGTATCCCTCTTCTCCTCTATCCATAATATCTTCTCATCACGGCGACGAATGCGATATCTCAATATCTGCTCGCCACCTCTTGCTGAGAGGGAAAGTGCGTGGATTCGCTCCCGATCCTCTTCAAGGATCAAATCAATCAGGCTCACACCCCCGGACTCGAATTCCTCCCTCGCGTAGCCCGTCAGCATCTCAATCGAATCCGAAAAGTAGTACTGAGGCTCGGTTCCATTACCTCCCACCGACTCAGTCCACATCACAATCCCTGTGCGTTGCAGAACATCTTCGATGAGAGCGGCCTGGTCCCGCAGTCGTCGCCTTTCGCGAGAGTTCTCAAAAGCGTAACGCACCGGCCTGGACAGCGATTCCGGTGTAATATCTTTCTTGGAGAGAAAATCAAATATGCCGATCCCCTCCGTCTGTTCTTCGATCTCCTTGTAGTCCTCTGAAGAAAGACCGGTCAACAAGATCATATTGACGTATGGGCTTCGCGCCCGGACCTTCTTGGCAAATTCGATGCCATTCATCCCCCCCATCAACTTGTAATCGATGAGGATTACATCTGGATCGAATTCCTTGAGAAACACATCCGGATCAGGAGCGTCCTCCAGCCATTCCAATGTATAATCAATGGTACTCAGGCCATTCTCAAGAGCATCTCTCGCGAGGATGTAATCATCTTCGCTGTCTTCGATCAGGATAATTCTAGTTTTTGACATTAGTTATGCCCGGGAGAAGGAAGCGCAACAACCTCAACCCAGTACTTTTTGAGTTCTGCAACGACACTCACCAATCCCTCGAAGCTCACTGGCTTGGTCACGAAGGAATTCACCCCTGCCTGATACGAATAAACGATATCTTCATCAGATTTCGACGTCGTTAAAACAACGACGGGAATCAGTCGGAAAATCGGGTCGGTTTTGAGTTTTAACAACGCCTCGCGGCCGTCCATGCGCGGCATGTTTAAATCCAGCAGAATGACCATGGGAGAAAGTTCTTTTCCCCGGGGACAACTCTTCAACTCGTCGGTCAAAAAATCGAGCAGCTCGACACCATCTTGAACGAAAGTGTAGGGATTGCGAAGAGCCGATTCCTCAAGGGCCTCCCGAATCAAAAACCGATCATCCTCGTCGTCTTCAGCGATAACGAAACGGACCAGTTGATTCATAGCAAAGACTCTATGACTTGGAACAAATAAAGAGCAATAAAATTTCAGTAAAATGAAAGGCAAAACGAAAAAGTAGAGCCTTCTCCTACCGTTGATCGGACAACAAATTCTCCCCCATGCCTTTCCACAATTCGCTTGCAAATGGCCAGACCAATTCCGGTACCGGGATAATTCGTACGGGTATTCAATCTCTGGAATACCTTGAAAATCTTATCTACATATTCCTGTTCAATGCCGATCCCATTATCAGAGACGGAGATCCAAAGTTTCCCGTCCTTAACCTCTGTATGAATGCGTATCCGAGGAGGCACGCCTTCGCGAGAAAACTTAATCGCATTCCCCAACAGGTTCTGAAACAACTGCCGTAGTTGGCTCTCATCGGCTTCCACATCGGGCATATTGTCCTCGATGATGATCTCGCCGCCCAAGGCCTCCAATTGATCGGCAAAGAGATCCTGTACCTCGGCAATCACTACAGAGAGAGTCACCCGGCACATGGGACTAGCCTTTGTATGAACTCTCGCATAATTAAGGAGTTCGCCAATCAAAACGCTCATCCGGTCAACTGCACGACACATTCGATTCAAATAGTCCTGCCCTTTGGCATCCAAAGCATCCCGGTACCCTGTATCTATTCTCTCGGCAAAGGCCCGAGTAATCCGGAGAGGCTCTTGCAAGTCATGGGAAGCCACCTGAGCAAACTCCTGCAGGTCACGATTACTCCTTTCAAGCTCCAGATTCGCTTGCTTCAGGCCGGATTCAAAATCAATTCGGCGCTGAACCTCCTCCTCGAGCAGAGCGTTCAATTCAAGGGTCTTGAGCATCATATCACGGCCTTTTGCCTTCTGTAAGAACACCCACCAGGTCAGAGCGACCGCAAACACTCCGGCGATCCACAGAATCCGCCTTTTCGCTTCCTGCAGCTGAATAAAGATTTCTGGATCCGGAATAATCTGCAAAGTGAATTGCAGCCCAAGGCAATCGAAACTCAACTCGTTCCCCCAGTCGCTGAACTGATCCTCAGGCAGTTCAAAATCCTCTCTAATTCTTTGCCCATTGATCGTGATCAGCATGCGCTCATTTTGCACCCTGGAGAACGCGAGCGTCTGCAAGTAGCTATCAAAGTGAAACTCAGCGAGAAAAGTGCGCGGCATTCCCTCAAAAGAATTCATCGGATACAGAAGCAAACCAGTCAGCGGATCTCCAGTTTTCGATATAATCATCCGGGTATCGTTTAGAGGCTCAACCGCTTCGATCTGACTTCCCAGATCGGGAAATTTCGCAGATAGCCTGGCAGCAGCTGCCCGATCACCGGAGAGATCAGATAGACCACTGGAAGCGGAATAAACAAACAGCCCCTTTGTTCTCGGCAGTTGTTCCAGACGATCCGAGCTGTCGATCTCAATCGTTGTTCCCCGCCGCTCCGACGCTTCCAACCGGCGCTTCACAACACGTACTGCACGGGCAGTGTTCTTGAGTTGCTCCCGAATCTCTCTTTTCATGTCGGAGAGAATCAGCCGATAATCCTTATCAATCAGCTTCTTATCGAGTGCGGCATTTGAAGAGATAATAACGTACAAAATAAGCGCCAATCCGAAAGATGCCAGGAAGGCCACTTTATAGGGGGATATTGGCGGAAGCCGGGAGTATGCGAACCGAAGAAGAAGACAGGCATTGAAGCAAACGACCAAAAAGTACACCTGATCGGACACCTTGATATCCGGTACACCCAGTATTCCAGACGAACTTGAAAGGCCCACGAACTCAGTAGGAACGGACGAAAAAGTGAGAGCCAATAATACAACCAGGCAAACGCTTCCAATCATATGAGTAAACCAAAGGCTCCTCGCGAAACGGTACCCGATCAAAAACACCGTAAATATCAGGAAAAGATCAATACTGTATCGACTGGGGCTAAAATACAGCAATGACTCTGGGAAAAGAGTATCCCACTCCCCGAATCCAAGGCGCACATTTAAGAAAAGCAGTCCGAAAAACACCCCCAATCCAATGAGTCCAGCCATCGTCACCCACCGCTCGATTCGAGCTCTATCCTCCAAGGCTCTGAGACAAACGAGCCCGTAAAGAAGCAAAGCAATCGAGAAGCTGGGGTGAGAAGGCAAGATAGCCTGGAGCCACGAATCCGAGTCAGAAAAAAACAGCCAGACAATCGAGGTGGAGAATCCTATTAAGCAAAGTGCCCAAGCGGACCAATTTTGGACCTTTCTCACGTCCATTTTCGGGGTCGAAATGAAAACCACATCAATCTGATATTTTCCTAGCAGAACTTAGACAATTCAATTCGCTTCGTTGTCCCGCGGAAAAGAACCTGTATCTCTCCGACGACTCAACCCAATCTTACGGCTGGACTAGGCTCGGAAGAAGGAAGAAGGCTCTTGAACTGCTCCGTTTATCACAATTTGATAGGTATCCTAATATTCCACTTCCCTTGGAATACTAGACGATCTTTAGATACCCAACTTTGAATCGCATTTCACAAGAAGACTCGCAACGGTACAACCTTACCGATCTTCTCCATCTCGCAGTCTCCCCCCGCGACCGTTCGTCCCCTGCCCACCATCTGTTGAAGCTATGAAAATTTCCCC
>CEOD01005148.1_pt1 | contig 14276 bp, 1 predicted proteins | sample 530341 | NCBI WGS metagenome assembly CEOD01 (sample SAMEA2619950, study PRJEB7988) | marine metagenome | isolation source: saline water (ENVO:00002010), including | reverse complement strand
TACACCCCCATTAAAATTTAAGTTAGTGCCGTCTCCGAAATAAGTATAAATTTCGGAAAAGTTATCATTAACTTTTGCAGCACCTGCTCTTAAAGTATCACCATTTCCATCATTAGGGGATGAACCCGTTCCTATTCCCTGTCTTGCCATTATTCTTTGGGTTTAAAGGTATTTATATTGTGTAAGTGTTCTTTTTGAATCTAAGATATCTTGTTCGGGTTAATATATCCGAAGTTGATAGTCCTGAGAATCCATTTAAAGTTTTTGCTTCATGTGCTATCTGTTTAGTTCTAGCATCAACTATAACTTTACCCCAACTAAATTCAGCAAGATAATTGGATGTAGATATTCCACCAGCAAAGGTCAATAATCCAGAATTATCGAAAGTGAGAGATGTAGAATCAAATGATTCTGTAGTAGAACTAAATCCAATGGTCGATATACCAGTGATTCTAGAATTTACTCTCACAACGTTAGTCGATATTCCACCAATACTTCTAGAAACTACCTCTACAGATTTTGCTTGGAATACTGAATCAATGTATGATGTTGTAATTCCAATTACATTATTGGAGATATCAAAAGATGTAAGAGTACCATTTGTCGCGCCAACGGAAACATTAGAATTAAATATGGTAAAGTAATCTCCAACAGATATACCACTTAATGTTGTTGCAGATCCAACTAAGTTCGTATTTCTCAATTCAGAATTATATGGAATGTGGAATTCCAAAATAATTTCGTTTGAGGATCCAATTGTTGTTGTTCCAAATCCAACAACAACTCCAGAGTCTCCAGAATAAGAATAAACATCACAAGTTTCTGTTTGTTGTGCGGGAGGACCGATAAGAACTAATGGAGGATTAGATTGAGTATATCCAGATCCACCGTCAGTAACAGTAATTCCAGTAACAACTCCATTAGTAATCGTTGCAGTCGCAGTTGCAGTTGTAGATCCTATACCAACACTTACATCTGGTGTAGTAGAATATCCAACACCACCATTATTAATCGTGATTGAAGCAACAGTTCCAGCAGGAGAAACTACAGCAGTTGCAGCAGATCCTACAGTTACTTTGGATGAAGAAATTGTCACTTTATTCTGAATTTTATTCCTAAAATTAGAATCTGCATTTTCACTATTGAGATCAAATAAAGGTCTTAATCTGTCAACGTAAACTACTGTAGATCCGACACCAACTGGACTGATTATGCTTGCAGTAGGATTAATAACTGGTTCATACAATTCTCTATCTTTTCCAACACCTTGACCGTTAATAATCTTATCTGCAGTTTGTCTGCACCATGTAATAGGTCTCTCAAGGGTTGTATCGCGAGTAGTACCAGGTCCAAAGTATGGTAATGTTTTTACCTTATCAATGCTGATAGAGGTGCTTATGGTTCTTGGATTCTCTTGTAAGTACGATTTCTGACCTTTTTCTGGATCATAATTTAAGGTGACCTCATCACCATATTTTACAGTTTCAATTACCTCAACATCGACAACATCCAGATCATCGCCACTTCCTTTATAGAAGTTAATTGTGATAGTATCTCCAATCTTCAATGGTTCAGTGAATGTTATGAAAGAACCTCCATCGAACTCGTATGATTTGCCTGGAACTTGAAGTATTTCATTTACAAATACTAAAAGAAGATGATCGAGTTCAATTTTAGATCCCTTAGATTTGTTGATTGATATTGGATTTCCTGCACGAATTAGTGGGAAATCGATTCTACTTCCATCAATATATGAAGTAACATCATCTAATGTTTCGATGACTCCAAGAGACCATCCAGTAAACTCATCATTGATAACATTTTCAATTTGAATTTCAAACTGATTTGTTGACGAGAAAGATGATGTGGTAGGAATTCCAGTAGCTCCACCAATGGCAACTGTTAATGTTTGAGTGTTTCCATAACCATATCCAGTATTTCTAATTTCAAAATCAACAACACTAGAACCCTGACCGACAACAATATCAATAGTTGCAGCAGTTCCTATACCTGTTGCTCCTGTAGGATAAATCAGTGGAACATTGGAATATGAGATAGGATCATCAATTACGATTTCAATTGGTTTGGTGACATGTCCACATCTTGCATAGAAGTGCTTGCGGGTAGAAATTCCAGAATTAATTTCAAATGTGGTGCTATTAACGATTCTGAGAACTTCTGATCCTTGTGATGCAGGATCAAATCCACTAGCAGAATTATTGTTTATTCTAGGAGCAATGAGAACAGGTTGCGAAACTCCACCAGTTTTGTAGAAAGTAGCGACTGTAGAAGTTCCAACATTAACTTCAAATACTGTAGGACTATTGACTGCGAGAACTGGAGTTCCACAATATGCAGGATCAGTTGTTCTTGGATAATAGTGAATAGAAGAACCGTTATCTAAATCGCAAGTCATTCCAATACCGGTCAGCAGAACATCACTCTTCTGTCCGGTTGTAGAAAGATTATGTGGACCAGAAGTTGTAACTGTCATAATGCCAGTGATACTACTGTATCCAACATTAGAAACATTAACAGGTCCAGATCCAGCGTAATTGCAAGTAAATGCGATTCCGCCAACAGTTACACTTTCACTAATTGATAAACCGTGTGCGGTTGAAGTTGTAACAGTTGTAAGACCTGTAAGGTTATCATAAAGTACATTTGAGATAGTGCGTGGAATATAGAAAGCTCTATCAGTAGTAATCGCTACTGACGTAATATGTCCTTCAGATGCAGATGCTATTCCAACGGGGATAAATGTAGACCCACTAACATCTGGTAATTTTGCACTAACAGTAATAGAAGTTTGTACTCCAGATCTGTAACCAGAACCACTATTACCAATCGAAACAGAAGTAATAGTGCCAGCAGTGGAAACCACTGCAGTTCCACCAGCAGATACTAGAGGTTGATATCCAAATCCACCAGTTGAACCAACCGAAACGATAATTCCACCTTTAGGGAAACTACTAATACCGACATCTGAAGTTATAGTCTGTGCCGTTCCAACAAAGGATACGGAAGATATTCCAGCACTTTCAGTTAAAGTATAATTATTCAGATCTCCAGGAGTCTGGAAAGTATCATTGATTAATATGATGGCACCTTCATTAGCAATTCCTGTAACATTAGATCCACCAGATTTTAATGTAAAGACATTTTTAGTTGCATTGAACTGGTCGGAAATGTCGTCAAAGATGTAATTTTTGTAATAAGTTTCATTTGACGTATTTGGTGCAGCAGTTCTTTGGAAACTTCTTCCTTGGAAACTAGAACTTGTAGTAATTCCAGTCCAGTCATACTCGTCTGGATCTGGATTTGTGGTTGTACCAATGGGAGTATTTCCATATGGTGCTTCAATGAAGTTAATTGTGTTTTCTACAATATTGTAGTTTCCTACAATCTTTGTTATCAATGTACCAGTTCCAAGACCAGATTGAATGTTTGTTCCCATCCATCCTCTACGGACCTTGACATTGTTAGTTGCTCCAATACCAATTCCCTCAATCTTCATTATTTCACTACCGATCTTTATCAGATCTCCACCAAAGAATGAGGCAATTCCTGTAAATACAACTTGTTCGTCAGTAGATACTACTTGCTGAGCAAGCGATGATGTAACTGCGGTTGATACAATCGGAGATTGAATCAAATTATCAATTGCAATCAACACCTTTGGATTTTGGTTAGTTGAGATTATAGTATGGGCGGCACCAACTCCAAGAGAAGTAAAATCAAGAGTTACGGGAACAGACTTAAGTGCATCTTCAGCACTTCTAGCAAGTTTGATTGTATCATCATTTACTTTAACTACAAAGACTCCATTTCTTGGTATCTGTGTTGTCGTAATACCAGTCGATGGGAATGTAGTTGACGTAATTGATATTGCTCCTGTAGATCCAATTCCAGGAGCAGCATATTCAATTTGCTCTCCAGTCACATAGAAGTGATTTGGAACTTTAATAGTATTGGCATCAAGATTAACAACAGCACTACTATCACAGGCAACATCACGTTTGAAAATATTGTCATTTTTATGCTTAAGTTCAAACGATCTTCTGATGTCTCTGTCTGTTCCAGTATATGAACCGAAACCAGTCTCTATAGTACCATTAACAAGATCAATCGTATCTCTTGTATCATCTTCTATTCTCATGGCGTTCATGTAGACATGAACCTTTGTATTAATTCCAGGTAGTGGTGTAAACAAAACCTGAGTTGTTGCTGCTAGTCCAACAGCATCAGTTATAACTTTAGAACTAAATGTTCCAAGTCCTGCATAAGTCTGAATATTGGCAAATTCGGTTTGGAAGGTTTCTCCCGATGCCTGACCCTCAATATGATCGTCAACAACAAAATACTCCAAGAATTCATAACGATTATTCGATGTATCCTGAACTTGAATCATGCAATAAGCAGCATCATATCTGTCATTTCCAACAGACAAATGACTTGGATATTCGGCAATTACATTCTCTGTTGGAGATCCAGAAGATGCAATGATAGTATTGGTAGACTTCAATCTAGCGTGCTTCATATCAAGAGTTGAAATTCCAGACGATGCTGAAGACAGACCAACTACAATGTTATTAACGACCCCAGTAGTTGGAATACCTGGACCTGGATAGAAATCTACTTTGATGTTTGCTCCATCAAGATGTGCTCTATAAGTTCCAAATCCAATGTCACCAACAGCACTTCCAGGAGAAGTAGTTAATTTACCAAATTCCAAGATAGACACATTTGTTCCATCATGAACGATATTCAACTCTTGCGCTTCAAATTCATTTGAGTTAAATGTTGCAGTATTGCCATAAGATGGATTACTTACATCTGGAGCAATCTCTACTAAAACTTTCAAGGAGTGATACTCACTTCCAATACTGACAATATTCTGAGGAGAACCTGCAGTAACAATCGCACTGCCAGAGTCTATCAAAACTCCACCAACCGTGGTCGATCCAGTGCTTAGGTAATTATCATTTAAATTATATGAAATGGTAGTTACATCATAATCATTAACAGAGGAATTCACTGGATAGAATCTTAATTCTCCATCTGTGCCCGTAATCGCAAAATCAAAATCTCCCTGATCGTAAACGGTTTCTACTCTACCATATTGGTTAATGTAACCAAACGATCCATCATGAATAAGATCAACAATCATTCCTTGTCTTTCTTGAGTAAATCTCTTATCTCTCAGATAAGTGAAATACTTTCTAAATCTAAAGTCACCTAATGGGAATGTTCCTAAAATTGTAAAAGCAGTTTCTCTCGGATTACTATTAAACTGTGAACTAATATCATCAATTGAAAGAACTCTGTTTCCAGAAGACTCGGTAAAGTCTGTCAAAACTTTATTATTAAATAAAATTTCATCTGATAAGACCCTACCAGTACCATCACTGTAACTTAAATTATTTTCCTTTGCTATATCAAAATCAAAAACACAATTAGTATCAACGTATCCATCTAAATTACTAACAATAGTTACGTCAGTTAATGCAGTAGTTAATCCAACGGTTAATAATTGTTCGGAATTAGTAGCTTCAATCTGAAGATCGCCAAACTTTTTATAACCAAGAGAATGGTTTATGGAAGATACAGTGTCTTTCCAAGTATCAAATGGAACCGTGCTTCTCAAAGCATATGAGAAGTTCTGATAGTAATCATTATCTGGTAATCTTTGAATACGATCATTGAGATAACCAGAATCTGTTTGATTACCACTGAATATTTCAGAGGAAACATCTGTTTCAAAATATGCTTCATATGAAGTTACTGTTGAAGCAATTCCCATCAACTCAGATGTCAATCCTTTAATAGAATCGTTAGTTACAAAGTTATCACTAGACAACACTCTTAAAGTTTTTGTTGTTCTATCCCAACTTTGAGCGACACCTTCTTTATCTCCAGACTTAACTTTTTCACCTGGCAGGTAATCTCCTGTCTCTAAAATGATATTAAAGGTGGGGAAAAACTTTTCTGGAGTAATCATTCCAGCAGAGTTGATTGAATCAAATGATCCTGGAACCTCTCCCGCATCCAAATCTAAATCAGTAGATACATTATAAGTAACGCTACCAATGCCACCAAGATTTGGTGTTACATCCGTTAAAGTGAAAAGTTTATAGTCATAATCCTTAGAATTATACCCTTTGATAGTTGCTCCAGTACTAACAACCTTTTCAACCATCACCCTATCACCAACAGCGAATGGGAAAGAATCACTGAACCCAACTGAAAGGAATACAGTTACATCGTTGGTTATGGTATTAAATCCAACTGTTGAAATTCCAATGCCATTACTATTATCTACTGGCAATATTGATGGTGTTGTATTATTAATTCCTCTAGTATTATTCAGAATAGTTACTTCTGGATCTCCAAGAGAATATGTTGCATCGAGATCATTTACTTGATTTCCAGTTTTACCATCAAAGAAAATAAGTCTTGGTGCAGACGTATATCCTCTACCACCAGAAGTTATACCAACACTACTAATTTTAGCAAGCGAATCAACTTGAATGATCTGTGGTAAAGATGCACTGGGTTGCAATGTCTTATCAGTTGGGAAATCATATCCAATATCTTCAAGTTTTACCTTTTCAATAATTCCAATATTTTTACTAATTGCATTGAGATCTGCTCCAGTTCCTTCAATACTGGTAACAGATGAAATTTCAGGTAATGAAGTATAGTTTCTACCCGAACTGGTTACTTCAACTCTCTCGATTGGTCCCTCAGTGTGAGTACAATCTGTGGTATATGAAACAGAGGAGGCAGTTGATACATATGAATATGACTCTGGAACCTCTGTTAGTTCAAAATTAAAGAAATTGGATCCAGCAATAGAAACTCTTCTAAGACCATTATATACACTGTTATTAGACAATATTGTATTATTTCTCAATACAGTATCATCCGAAATAATTTCACTCTTTTCTATTGGTAAACCAGAATCTGATATTGGATCTAATCTGTAGTAAAGAATATCTGGGGTGGTTTTTCCAATTGAAACTGTTACCTTAGACTCTGTAGACAATCCAGGTTTTCCATTTCTAACAACACTAAATCCTGCAGAAGATCCATCAGTTTCCCAGGTCTTAGTATAATCTTCATCCAGATAGAAATTAAACCTAAATGCAGAATACTGAGTAGCTTGTTGTGTAAATGCTAAAGAGGAATCTGACAAATCAAACACTAACGAAGATGATCTGTATGCTGTTACAGAAGGATTAACTAAACCAAATTCTCCAAATGATGTAGATGCTATACCAACGGTGGTTGGTTTCAATTGCGTGGAATTATAATAAGTATCTGCTAATTTGAAATTATTTTCATCAACTTTTACAACATAATAAATTTCATCATTCTCTAATCCCTGACATGGAGTAGTGGAAGAGTGAATAACTTTATCTCCACTACTATATCCGTGATTGGATATAGTAATAGTGTTTGTCGTTGTGTTTACACCGGCGGCACTGAAGGTTTCAATACCTACCATCATTCTTCTATGTTTGTCACTATATTTTACAACGTGAGTAGTGGCAAATGATGGATTAACATCCATAACAACACTATGCTCACCTCTAATACCATGATTGACTTCAGTTGTTACAGTAACAGTTCGTTTTACTGCTTCTGCACTAATTTGATTATAATTTGTGGTAAAACTATGACGATTTCCCGTTCCAATTCCGGTAAAGAATAACGTGGTAGCTGTTCTTCCAACTCCAGCAAATCCTCCAGTTGTACCTAAACCAACCCTTACAGTTGCAATACCTATTAAATTATTTGAAATTTTTGCAGCGAATAATTGCTGCCCGTCCGACAGTGTTTTTGCAACTCCAATACTATCAAATTCATTATAAACCAGACCACTTCCACCATTAGAAGAGTAAGTTAATATGTCACCAGTATTAAGATTGTGGTCTTTTATATAAAGAGATCTGAGTGGAACCGCAAGAGTATTCGCCCCAGAAGTAGTATTGATTGCTACGGAATTTAGTCCGAAGTAGGAAAAAGATAGTACACTTCCGATTCCCACAGCGGTGATGCCAAGACCAACAGTTTCTGTAGGTTCAAAATAAATTTCTCTATTCCTATTAAATTCAAATGCAGTTTTAAACCCAGAATTGATAGTAAATCTTCTAGGATCTTCATAAATACGAGATCCAATAGTGTGAACTGCACCAACTGTTCCATCAATTGCTCTTAAAACTCTAAATCTTGAGTTTGAACGGTCAACATTTAATACTCTAACTCTTTCTGAACCAATTCCTAAAATATCGTTGGGTACAACATTTGATCCCAACATATCTGAAACATATAAGAAAGTAACAATTCCAGTTACTGCTGGTGCTCCAAGGGCAACACCAGTTGTTCCAACACCCACCAAAGAAAAAGATTCACTTGTAACTCCTACTTTATATGAACCTTCTATTTTTGAAGAAGTTGTAGAAATTGCACCAACGTTAATAATATCAAGTGGATTGAAATTATGTGGAGAAGATGACTCTAAAGTGTATGTTCCTTTTTTCTTGGAAGGGAATATATCAACATCAATTGTTGATTCAGATGTAAGAAGACTACTAACTCCCTTACCTTTTAGACTAGCAACCCTACCTGCTGCACCAAATCCTGTAGCATCTGCATCGGAGAAAACTAATTCATCTCCAACTTTGTAACCTGTTCCAGATGTTTTTACTTCTACTGAATTGACACTTCCTCTTGAGGTGGAAACAATTTGTCCTTTTTGTGACAGATTGTTTGGAGAGAAAATATAAGGATAATCTATTCCATCTTCTCTCAGGTTATATGGAGTGGTATTTCTATACCAACCATTATCCTCGATAGCATAATCGTCTTGATTTGATGTATTTGAAAAATTGAAATCAATAGGAGTTGAGTAATACTTATCTCCCAAAACATATGGGAACTTAGGAAGTTTATAATTTTTAAATGCACCAGAGGACTCAACATTATTTTCATTAATTGTCACAAAATATGCATAGGTTCCATTCGGGAAGTCTGGTGTTACGCAATATCTTCCATTATTTCTGTCAAGATATGAATCATCATTGGATTCATAATAAGTATAGTCTTCAACAAAAAATCCCAAAGGATATACTGATGTAGGAGGTCCGCTTATACGAGATGTATTGAGTCTATAACTAGACTTCATTAAAGTTACTACACCACCAGTACGTGTAGAATATCCATATGGACCATATATGGGGTTTCCGTCATACGCCCAACCAATAATTGGAGAATGGTCCGTAAATTCAGTTTCTTGGGAATTTACTAATCTTAAATCTGGCGTTCCATAGAGAGTTTTTCCTGTTACGTCAATTGAGTACAGCATCTGCCTCAATGCTCTGGGAGCGTACAAAGAGTAGCACTGTAGACCAAATTTACCATCTGAAATAACTATATCATCAGATTTAATCTTGTTATTTTCATAAAGTTTTTCAAATAAGTTTATTCTCCAAGACTGTAACTTTGGTAAAAATTCTACATCAGTTTCTGTTGAAATTACCTCAATTTCAGTTTCTCCATCAACATATCCTGTTCCTGGCTCTATAATTTTTACTTCATATAAAAATCCATTTCTAAGGATTGGAGTAAGAACACATCCAATACCAGAAGACGAATTTATTTGCAAATCTGGAAGTGACGTATAATTCGATCCTACGTTTTCTACAATAATATCAACTATTCTGCCATCAGCAGTGATAACGGGTTTTACTTGAGCGTTTCTACCAGAAGAGACTGATACGCTGGGTGGTTTATTGAAATTGATAATATCAGCAGTGCCATATCCAGATCCCTTATCTAATAAATGAACGGAAGTTACCTCTCCTCTAAAAATTGGTTGTACGGTAGCTTCATAGGCACTTTTTTCTATTCCAGTAACAGTTGCTATTCCTACTGGACCTGTAATTGTTACTGATATCGGTGGATAATTGAAAAACTGGGTTCCAGATCCAGAACTTGTTAAATTTAGGTACTGTTCCGTTTTATAGAAGAAATTCTTATTGTCCGATGGTCCAACTTGTGATAATCTAAACTCATTTTGATCAACAACAGTAACATAATACTCAGACCCATCTGTTAATCCGCCAATAGCACTAGAACCTGCGGTATACTTGATAATTTCTCCAGAATTGTAATCATGGTTATCAATAGTAATAGAATTTAATGCGGTATTAATTCCACTTGAAATTACAGATCTCTTTTTATTTTCATATCCAAATCCAGCATCAGTTACATTAACTGTATCAACGATTGATTTCTTTTTAACACACTCAAGTGTATGCTTTCCTATTCCATGAAATGATAAAGTAACAGTATTGATACCAGCTAAAGCATCACCGATGTTATTATGCAGTTTAACTGTAGTTGCATCAATAACAGATGCAAAGTATGTTGCATCCGTAGAGAGTCCACCAACTGCTTTTTGAGAACCTGGTTTATAAATTAATTCCTCACCATTTCTAAATTTATGATAAGTTCCAAATCCAATAGTAGATAAAGCAGCGCCGAGTTTAACTCTATCAGACTGAGGATCAGAGAAAAATTCCCGAGAATGTGAAATTAACTTTGTAGAAACTAAAGCTTTGGCATTACTACCATTACCACCTGTTATTGATACAACTGGTGTCTCTGTAAAGTCAAATCCTCTATCTAAAATTTGCAATTCTCTCAAGGATCCATTAATTGCTAAGAAACCAGTTGCTCCACTTCCAACTGGATCTGTAATGTTTAATTCTGGTGGATTTATAACATCAAAATCAAATCCAGGTGATGATACTTCGATACTCTCCAGTTTACCAGTGTAAATTTGATCCTTTGATTTGTAGTTTAAGATTTCAACCCCATTGACAAATATTCCAGTAGTTCCAGTTTTGGTTTCAACTTCTACATCATTATTAATGGGAGTAGAAACTTCTCTATAAATTTTTTGAGATTCTAAACTCTTTAAAGCAAGATTGGATGGTTCAAATTTATTTTTGGTTACAGTTGCAGCAGTTTCTATAGAAACATACCTTTGAGAATATAAGTTGGCAGGAGATTTTGCAAGTTTTATATTGTCATCATCAACTCTATAGACAAAATATACTCCTTCACCACCATCATCTCCACCAAATAAAGATGACCCAACAGTGGTCCTGTCTTCTGTTTGCCCGTCACCTAAATTAAACTCTGCGGTTACTTTTTCAGGGGTATAATAAACAGATTCGCCAGTAAAATATCCATGAGCAGGAATATTCAGAGTTTCGCCAACAAAAGTCCCACTAAAAACAATTTCAGTCTTATCTGCATTTAGGGGTTGATTGTAATATGAAGGTAAAGAGTTAGATGCAACTAAAATAGAATCAGAATATTTTTTCTTGTAAACATTTTGAATATTTGCATGGAACTTTCCAGTTCCTGGAAAGTTTATAGAATTTACGGTTCTTAATTTTCTTTGTAAATAATATTCGTTAGTAATATTAAGGATTCCTGAGGTCTTAATAGTTACAATCTTTGAATCTGATATATCAGAAACAGTTGCATCAAAGTTATCAACGCCATTTGCTGAAAGCATTGATACAGGATCACCCAGTCTCAAATAATTTTCATTTCTTAGAGTTAACTTATATGATCTTGGAGAAACGTTGTCGATAAGTTCTATTTTAGAAATAGAATACTTTACTGGATTGTTATATAACCAATTTTTGAATTTAAAAGTGTCATTTTCTATTCCAAGAGTTTTTATAGCAAATTTATCTCCAGACTTGTAATTAAATATGCCATCTTGTTTTGAAAAATTAGAAAGAACTGATCCAATACGGACTTCAATATCTTTATTTGGTTTTAAGAAAGGATATGTTAAGGTTGAGACACTATCCCCATCAACCATATTATCAGTGATATTAGTGCATCCTAAAAACTGAGTAATTGTTTTGGAAGTGTATGAAACAATTCCAACAGAGGAAAGAAGACCATTTGGATATTCTACTCTAAGTTCTCCAGAACTTGGGAAACCAATTGTTGAATCTACATCAATTGACGTTGATCCTGTAGCAACATTTCCGATTACTCTAGTCTTAGGAGTAACTTTAAATTCTCCATAGGTAGCACCAATGACTCTTGAATCTCTGTTATATCCTCCATCGAATGCTAATTTATAGTAAGTTAATCCAACTCCAGCACTAACTTCCTCAGTAGTGTAAATTGGAGTATAAGATTCTCCACCAGACTCTGTTGTTTGGAAAATAGTTCTTCCTTCCAATAAGGAAGGATCTCCTTTGATTGGTTCAACTAAAAAATTAGAGGTAACTAAATTGTTTGCGTTTGAGGGTGTAAAAAGAAAATCTTTAGGTCTTGTGACCTTTACATCAACACCATACAGAGCTTGGAAAAGAATTTGGTGAGATTTATCAGTTCCCTTACTGGAATAAAAATCTTTTGAATGCTTTATAAAAAGATTCTGATCTACATTTGAAGATAATGGTCTTTCAGACAATCCTGGTAAAAATTGTCTCTTGACTTTAGTTAAAAACTCTTTTAAAAATAAACAAGTTAGATTTTCTATAGTATCATCTTTTTTATGCTCGGCAGACTCCGTAGAACTGAAGACAAGATCCCCTTGTCTTTCATCAGACCTATATGAGGTTACTCCACTAAACCCTCTAATACATCCAGTAAATGTAGTGGCAGTTTTTCCAGTATATGTTATTACTTCATCGTTAATCTTCAGCAATCCATAAGAATCTGGAAATCCTTCTGTTCCTTGAGGAGAATCTACTGAAATTGTGATAGTTTCATCAAATTCGTCAATATCCGCACCCAAAATTACAGTGTGATTTAACGAAGTTTGTTCGTCAAGTTTAATATATTGATCCATGTTTTGGATCAAATCATAGGGAGCACTTTTAAACTCCTGTGAGATGTAATATTGCTTTAAAAATTCAGAGATAAGGGGGAATTCATTCTCCACATAGGTAGGGAGTTGATTCTTAACGATACTGCTAAACTTAATTCTTGTTTCTGCCATTTTTTGTATATCTCTAAATTAGTAACCGCCGCCGGATGAACCGCCTGATGAACCACTTGTTCCATATCCACCAGTGGAAGTGGTAGATCCCGCATTTGTTCCAGAGAAGGAACTATTGGTTGTAGTTGTAGTCGTTGCTGCCTGTGTATTTGGTGAAGCATCTGATGCACCACCAAGGCGAACTAAGTTTCCATTAGCATAAGATGAAGATACAACATAAGTGGATGCTGATGGGTCGATTCCCGATGCAATTTCGTCTGGCACCATTTCAAACGTACTATTACTAGTATCTAGTTGCAAATAAAGGTCCTGTAATCCGACAACATCATTTGACAATGGAGTTGCTTGTATTTCGATCGTTTGCTGACCGTCTTTCTCCATACCAGCAGTAATATTGATTGCATTGATAGTTATAATGCCATTTACGTAGTCAATGCTACCAACACTTGACCTTACAACGGTTGGATTCAATGAACCAACGTTTGGTAAAGAGAATAAGAATAATGTTCCTGTTAAACCATCCGAATCTGGAACATCCCCAAGGTAAACGGGATCGGCAATTCCAAAGACTCTAAATGCACTAGACTTAATATTATAACCATCTTGAGACATAACATGGAATCGATTACCAAATCCAATTTGATACTCTGCAATTGTATTTGGAACAACTCTTAAATCTCTTCTCATATTAATGAGAGTGATGTTTGATGTAACCGAATCATGACTATCATCAATGATTTTCAAAAACTTACTGTATTTAAATCTTGCACCATATCTATTTAATTCTGTGGATTCCGCGTATTTTCCTGCGTTAGTTCCAACTATACTAGAAACTTCTGCTGGTGATGGTGCTAAATTTGTGTTATAATATACTTTTGAACTAACTTCAATATAGAGATATTTTAGATCTAAGATTTCGGGAACAATTCCCGCAATCGCGAATTTTTTTAACTTTGTCTTTATACTATCCTTTATAAGATTTGGTAAAAAGTCACCATATCTTGGTTTAATACTAATAAAGACCTTTCCATATTGTGGAGGAACTAATTCTTCCCCACCAAAAACAGAAATAGATTCTGTATCAGGATAAATCTTTGAAGGAATTAAAATTTCATAGTCTTCTGCAGTAACTGCACGATTCTGAGTCGAATAGATTTTTGGTGCATACTTTCTAACAGATTCAACTGCTTCAATCGAATCTCCACCTCTAGAACTAAACTCAGTTGTT
>CEOD01011541.1_pt1 | contig 14328 bp, 14 predicted proteins | sample 530341 | NCBI WGS metagenome assembly CEOD01 (sample SAMEA2619950, study PRJEB7988) | marine metagenome | isolation source: saline water (ENVO:00002010), including | reverse complement strand
GCCGCTTGATCAATTCGTGTAGAGAAAGGAAGTTTATCCCTTGGCCGCGAGGTAGTTCTCGTTTGCCTTGCCCCAATCGACGACATTCCAGAATGCGGAAATGTAGTCCGGGCGTTTGTTTTGGAACTTCAAGTAGTAGGCGTGCTCCCAAACATCGAGACCGATTACCGGAGTGCCTGGGCATTCAACGGTGCCCTTCATCAAAGGGCTGTCTTGGTTGGCGGTTGAGCATACGCAAAGGCTGCCGTCTTCTTTGACAGAGAGCCAAGCCCACCCGCTACCGAAGCGAGTCGTAGCGGCTGCGGTGAACTTTTCTTTGAGTGCTTCGAAGCCCCCGAGTTCGTTTTCGATTGCAGTGGCAAGTTCGCCGGTAGGTTCGCCGCCACCATTGCTGCTAAGAATCTTCCAGAAAAAAGAGTGGTTGGAGTGTCCGCCGCCGTTGTTGCGGACTGCGGTGCGTTTTTCTTCGGGAACGGAGGAGAGATCAGCGATCAAATCGTCGACATCCTTTTCGGCGAGGGGAGATCCCTCGATCGCGCCGTTGAGTTTGGTCACATAGGTGTTGTGATGCTTTGAGTGATGGATTTCCATTGTCTGCGCATCAAAATGCGGCTCGAGTGCATCATACGCGTACGGTAGATCTGGTAGTTGATAAGCCATTTTCTTGTGTGTGTTGATGGTTGGGTTTTCTTGCGAGAAGAACATACGTTGTTCTGGATTGGTGCCACTCGTCAACTACCCGAGTTTATTATTTTCTCCGTTTCTTCGCGAAAAACGCCTGAAGGAGTGCGTGGCATTCTTCTGAAAGGACGCCGGGAGTTACCAAAGGGTAGTGGTTGAGCGTTTCAACATTTCGAACATCTCCGGCTCCTCCGAGGAATCCCATCTTTGGATCGGAAATTCCGAAGACGACCCGTCCGACCCGGCTCATGACCAATGCCCCGGCGCACATGGGGCACGGCTCCTTTGTGACAAACAAGGTCATTGCGTTGAGTCGTTGGTCTCCGAGGAAGCGGGCAGCCTGGGTGATGGCCAAGACCTCCGCGTGGGCCGTAGGGTCACCTGTGGACTCAACCTCGTTGTGGGCGGATGCGACTAGTTCACCATCGTGTACAACCACGGCCCCCACGGGAACCTCATCCAATTTCCATGCCTCCAGGGCCTGATTGTAGGCGAGGCTCATGAAGAACTCGTCATCGCGATTGAGTTGTGACGGATATTTTTTTTCGAAAGGACAGTCCACGGATTCTGATTGTTGATTTCTAGGAAAAAGGAGAAGTAGTCAGGAGATAGAAAAAGGGCAAGAAAGGGCGAAGGATGATTCATTGGGATTGATTGGACCAAGTACAATTATCGGTTCGAACCGGTTTAAATCGGGTAGTTTTGCCCGAGAGTCGCAAATAAAGAAACCGTGCCATGATACGGAGACCTTGACACCGCGCAGTATTTCAGCAACGACGGGAGGTAGTAGATTATTATGCCAGACGATGAAGTAGAAGTTGAAGGGAAGATTGTGTCCGTCCTACCTGGAACCATGTTCCGGGTTGAACTGTCCAATGGCCACAGGGTGCTCGCCCATATCTCTGGTAAGTTGCGCAAGCACTTCATCAAGATCACTACAGGAGATACCGTGAAAATGGTAATGAGCCCGTATGATCTGGACAAGGCCCGCATCACCTATCGTTTGCGCAATTCCAGTGGGAATCGAAACGCACCGATCCGGAGTTTCGGACCACGCAACCGTCGTCGGTAGTCGCAGGTTTTTTCGGCTCGAGTGTACGGCGGTAACGCTCGATCCGCCAAAAACTCTCAGCGATCAAGTAACTTTCTTCCGATCGGGAGAGGACAGCTCGAAACGAAAGGCGCAATTGGCTCGCGAGTTGACTTGCGCGCCATTTGGATTTTGCCTGTTTGCTCTTGTTTGAATTTGAACCCTGACACATTGATTTCTTCGTAATTATGGCTATCGCAAACTCCATCATCGATACGGTCGGAAATACTCCGCTCGTAAGAATCAACAACCTTTCCAAGGACATTGACGCGGAGATTTACTTGAAGTGTGAATTCTTCAATCCGCTTGCCAGTGTGAAGGACCGGATTGGCCGCGCCATGATCGAGGCGGCTGAGCGAGACGGTAAGCTGAACAAAGACAGCATCGTCATCGAACCTACCTCCGGAAACACCGGAATCGCTCTGGCCTTTGTCTGCGCCGCTCGTGGTTACCGATTGATTCTTGTTATGCCGGACACCATGTCCACTGAGCGCCGGGTTCTTTTCCGGATGCTCGGGGCGGAACTGGTCCTGACTCCTGGAGCCAAGGGTATGAACGGAGCAATTTTGAAAGCGGGCCAACTCGTTGACGAGTATGGCGACCGCGCATTCATGCCGCAGCAATTTGAGAATCCGGCAAATCCAGAAGTTCACCGCCAGACCACAGCCGAGGAAATCTGGGCCGATACAGAAGGGCAGATTGACGCCTTTGTCTCGGGTGTGGGAACAGGTGGAACCATTACCGGTGTCTCCAGTGTGATCAAGGGACGGAAGGACCTTTTGACAGTCGCTGTCGAGCCGACCGCGAGCCCGGTCATCTCCGGTGGGAAGCCAGGTCCCCACAAGATCCAAGGAATCGGTGCTGGTTTTATTCCGAAAAATTGCGATACCTCATTGATCGACCAAGTGATCACCGTGACAAACGAAGACGCGATTGAGACGGCCCAGCAGCTCGCATTGTCCGACGGTATTCTCGGTGGGATTTCCACTGGGGCCAACGTATTTGCGGCGATGGAACTCGCGAAGCAGGACGGCATGGCTGGTAAGAAGATCGTGACCGTGGGTTGCAGCTTCGGTGAGCGTTACTTGAGCACTCTTCTGGCATCGAAAGCACTAGAAGAAGTGGAGAACCTTCCGACATCGGAACTTCCCGCCTAAGCGGATTTAACCGTAATTTAAAACAGAGCGGCCGCTCCGACGTATGTTGGAGCGGCCGCTTTTTTTGGGAAAATGGCGATGACCGTGGAGCCGCCTTGCCCGGAAGAGAGGGTCACTCCCGTTGGCGGGAACGATCAGAGGCGTCGAACGATGGAAGTGGCGACGCCCTGGACAAGAAGTTCATCGACGGGGTAGAGCTCGGGATAGTCGGGGTTTTCCGCCTTGAGATACGGAGGATTTCCTTGAGGTCTGATAAACCGTTTCAGAGTGGTCTCTCCGTCGATGAGAGCAGCGACAATCTCGCCATCTTTGGGCTCACGGGCTTCTACTACAACCGTATCACCGTCTTCTATTCCGGCATTGATCATCGATTCACCGCGAACGCGGATGGCAAACGTCCGCCGATTTCGTCTTTGGCGGGCGGTAAAGGTATCGACCTGAAGAGTGTCGATCTGGCCACCCGACTCGACCCGATCGGGGTAGCCGGCGGCAATATTCCCCATAACTGGAATATCGACGACATCGAGATGGTCATCGCTGCCCGGTTCGGAATCCTCTGGGAGGCGAAGCCGGAAGGCGCGGGCCTGGTGGGGCTGCCGCTCGAGAAAACCCTTCCGCTCCAAGGCGCGCAGGTGGCCGACGACAGCATTGGTGCTTTTGAAGCTAAATTCGTGCTGAATCTCGCGAATACTGGGCCAGAAACCTTGCTCGTTGGAGCGCTCCTGGATGAACGTGAGAATTTGTTGCTGGCGGAAAGTCAGATCCTTCATGGTGAACGTAAGAGTACCTGAACATCTGGTCATGTCCAGCGCAAAAGGCCAACCATTCCCACCCCATCCGTCGCAGTGCCGCTTGAATAAAGTAACCAGGTAAAATTTGATTTACAAAGGCGAGGAGTTGAGGAAAAGGGAGGCGAATTGAGGTTGGGTAGGGGAATATGATTGAATTTCGTCGAGGGGGCAGGGAAATTGGCCGGATGTCCCAAGTTCGAGTGCGATTTGCGCCCAGTCCAACTGGTTTTTTTCACATCGGCAGTGCCCGTACGGCGTTGTTCAACTGGTTGTATGCGCGTCACTGCAATGGAACCTTTGTTTTGCGGATCGAGGATACCGATCACGAGCGGAACACACCGGAGGCCCTGAGGGTTTTGCTGGAGGGAATGAGGTGGCTTGGGCTGGATTGGGATGAAGGTCCTGAGATTGGCGGGCCCAAGGGTCCTTATTTCCAGAGTGAGCGATCTGAGATCTATCGTGCGGCGGTCGAGAAGCTTTTGGCGAACGGTCGCGCCTATGAAAAAGACGGAGCGGTGTTTTTCCGCATCGAGGGCGAGCGCTACCGTGAGTACGACGAGTACCTCAAGGCTGAGGTGGAGAAGGTTCGAGCCGAGCCCATGGTTTTTGAGGACGCGATCCGGGGCCGGATTGAGCGGGTTGTGGACCGGGATTTCCCGATTGTTCGGGCGAACGGTGAGCCGGTGTTCCATCTCGTGAACGTGGTGGATGACATAGAGATGGAGATCAGCCACGTGATTCGTGGGGAAGACCACCTTGCGAACACGGCTCGTCACCTGGAGTTGTTTCACGCGCTCGGGGCGACACCACCTATTTTCGCGCACCTGCCCTTGATCTTGAAGGATCCGGCGGTTGGCAAAGGGAAGATGAGCAAGCGGGACCAAGGGGCTCTGATTGAAGAGTACCAGACCCGTCATTTTCTGGCGGAGTCCGTTCGCAATTTCCTTTGCCTACTCGGGTGGAATCCGAAGGACGACCGCGAGGTGATGCCGATTGGCGAGATCATCGAATCATTTGATTTCCCAGGGATCCAGAAAGGGGCGGCTCGATTTGACGAGGCAAAGATGAGATTCATGAACGGGCACTACCTGCGGGAGTTGCCGGTCGAAACTTATGCCTGGTTTGCGCGTCCGATCCTGACCGAGGCCGGAGTGATCGAAGAAGACGCCGACGAGGACTATTTGCAGAAAGTACTGCTCCTCTGCCGTCCGAAGCTGGATCTGCTGGAGAACCTTGCGGACTACAGTCGCTTTTTCTTCACCCGGGACTATCCGCTGGATGAGAAAGCCCGGGCAAAAGTGGGCAAGAAGGCGGATCCGAGTGAATTGGCGGGGGAACTCGCCGCGGCAATCGACGCCGAAACCGAGGCGGGAGTTGCAGGATTTGAGGCGGCGCTGGAAAAGGCGGCGAACGAGCATGGACGCAAAGCAGGAGCGTATCGTCCCTTGACTCGATTTGCGGTGACCGGAGGACTCTCCGGCCCGGACATGGGAGAAATTATCGAGTTGCTAGGTCTGGAAGAGATCAGCCTGCGATTGAAGAAACTGGCGTCAGCTCCAGTGGAGGAAAGTAAATGAGCGAAGGAGAGCATCAGGATTTTATTCGTCGGATTGTTGCGGACGATCTGGCCGCGGGAAAGTACCCGGACGGTGTCGTTACACGGTTTCCGCCAGAGCCCAATGGCTACCTTCACCTCGGCCATGCGAAATCGATTTGTTTGAACTTCGGAATCGCCGAGGAGTTTGGTGGGAAGTGCAACCTGCGCTTTGACGACACAAACCCGGAGAAAGAAGACGACGAGTACGTCGAGGCGATCCGTCAGGATATTGAATGGCTCGGATTCAAATGGGATCGCGAGTGCTTCGCTTCGGATTACTTTGAGAAACTCTTCGAGTGGGCGCTGACCCTCATCGACAAAGGCCATGCCTATGTTTGTGAGCTGGACGGCGATGAAATCCGGCGGACCCGCGGGACCTTGACTGAACCCGGTGAAGCGAGCCCATACCGCGATCGCCCCGCGGCCGAGAGCCGTGATCTGCTTGAGCGGATGAGAGCCGGTGAATTTGAGGACGGCTCCCGGGTGGTGCGCGCAAAAATCGACATGGCGCACCCGAACCTGAACATGCGCGATCCTGTCTTGTATCGGATCCGCCGGGCCCACCACCATCGGACCGGTTCAGATTGGCCGATTTACCCCACCTACGATTACACGCACGGCCAGAGCGATTCTATCGAAACGGTGACCCACTCGATCTGTACCTTGGAGTTCGAGAACCATCGTCCGCTGTACGATTGGTTTATTGAGAAGCTGGAGATCTATCCCTCCCGTCAGTATGAATTTGCCCGGTTGAACCTCGAGTATACCCTCATGAGCAAGCGCCGTTTGATCCAACTGGTATCAGACGGGCATGTGAGTGGATGGGATGACCCGCGGCTGCCGACCCTACGGGGAATCCGTCGCCGGGGAGTTCCCGCAGAGGCGATCCGCAATTTCTGCCGGACCATCGGGATCACCAAATTCGATTCGGTAACCGACTACGCCTTGTTCGAGCACTGCATCCGTGACGTGATGAACCGTGAGTGTTCACGGGCCATGGCGGTTCTGGATCCCATCCCCGTCACCATCACCAATTTGGGCGATGATGAGGACGTCGAACTCGAAGCGATCAATAACCCTGAGAAGCCGGAAGCTGGCTCGCGCAAAGTTCCATTTTCGAACCGCATCTACATCGAGCGGTCGGACTTTTTGGAGAATCCTCCGAAGAAATTTTTCCGGTTGTCACCGGGCTCGGAAGTCCGGCTGCGGTACGCGTACGTCCTTCGCTGCGACGAAGTGGAGAAAGACGAGAACGGGACCATCATCGGCCTGACGGCATCGATCGATCGGGACACCCTGGGCAAGCAGCCCGAAGGGCGGAAAGTGCGGGGAGTGATTCACTGGGTTTCGCAGAAGCATGCGATCGCCACCGAAGTGCGACTCTACGACCGGCTCTATTCGGTCCCCAATCCCGGGGCATCGGAGGACCCGCTGGGAGATTTGAACCCGGATTCGCTCCAGACCGTAGAAGGGTATCTGGAACCCTCCCTGGGTGCGCTTCCCGATGGGGAAAGCGTCCAGTTCGAGCGGATCGGATATTTTTCCCGCGACCCGGATTCAACTCCGGAACGACCCGTATTCAATCGTACCGTCACCCTGAAGGACTCGTGGGGAAAGAAATCCTAACGGGAGACGGCTCCGGTGGCGGGGCGAATTGCGGGGAAATCGACTAATAATTGAGTTTCAGGAGCTTCAGCGCCTTTAAATGGCGCGCTGGGTATTGCGCAATGACATGATATCCTTTTACTAGGTGTTTAAGAATGGGCTACTTTTTTAAACTGATCGCTCTTGCCGGGCTGTATTTTCTCAGCGGGCAGATCGGTTGGCTTTTCCCCGATGTGTTTTTTACGATCACTCCACTCTGGTTACCGGGCGGAGTCGGGGTGGTTTTTCTCTATTTTCTGGGGTATCGCTATTTCCCCGCCGTCTGGATTGGGCTCTTTCTGCTCAACGTACTCTACGGCGGGTTAGGTCACGGATTTGCCCTGCTGACATCGACCGGGACCACCCTGGCCACGCTCACCGCGGTGGTCGTTCTAAAAAACCGCGATTTTCATCCCTCCCTCAATCGGGTGAGGGACCTGTTCCCCCTTCTGTTTTCGATCCTCATCCTGGCGTCTCTATCGTCTTTGGCTGGGGCGCTCGCCGTATTTAATTTCACGGACTCGAGCGAACTCGAATTCTTCCGGGTCTTTTTCACCTGGTGGGCCGGGGAAGCCATTGGCGGTCTCATCGTTGCCTCGCTGGGGTTTGTCTGGTGGGCGAGTCCAGGATTCGACCGCCAGCGCAGGCTGGAGATGACAGCGCTGATCGTGGGCGTGATTGGAATCAGTATCCTGTGCTTCTACAACGACAGTTCGGATTGGGTGGAGCGGTTCCAATTTTCCTTCGTCGTCTTTCCCTCCCTCGTCTGGGCGGCTCTCCGATTTGGTTCCCACGGTACGACGATTGTGACCTTGCTGGTGGCGGTAATCGCCCTACTCGGAACTGTGCAAGGGTACGGGTTGTTCAGCTTTGGGACTCCGGACCAGAATTTGTTTCTTCTTCAGACCTACCTCGCCGTTATTTCGGTGACCGGGCTTGTCTTGAGTTCCGCCTCGACCGAGCAGAGTGAGAATGAAGCGGAGCTACGGGTGGCGAACGAAGCCCTTGAAGAATCGGTACGTTCGTTCTCGGCCACCGCCCGCGATGCCCGCAAAGCCAATCAGAAGAAGAGTGAGTTCCTGGCTCTCATGAGCCATGAACTCCGGAACCCCTTGAACGGAGTGGTGGGGTTCACCAGTCTGCTCATGAACACCGATTTGAGTCGGGCGCAGCGTGAACACATCAAGATGATCCATTCGAGTGGGGAAACCCTCCTCGGGATGATCGATGAAATTTTGGATTTCAATCGGCTGGATTCGAATCGGCCCGGATTGGACGAGACCCCATTCTCGATGCGCCGAATGATTGGGGAAATCACCGACACCTTCCGCATCCACTCCGACAGCAAGAACGTGGCGTTGCGTTTGGATTATCCGGAGAACGTTTCCGACTTCGTAGTCGGGGACCACCAACGCATCCGGCAGGTTCTCAACAACCTGATTGGGAACGCGGTCAAGTTTACCGAAAAAGGGTCGGTTACGATCCAATTGAGTGAGATCACCAGCCAGGAAGAAGGACCTCTCCATTTTGAAATCGCGGTGAAGGATACCGGGATCGGCATCGAAAAAGAGGAAGCGGATCGGCTCTTTGCCCCGTTCTCTCAGGCGAACCAAACGATCGCAGGTCGATTTGGCGGGACCGGGCTGGGCCTGGTCATCGCGAAGAATCTTTCCGATGCCCTCGGGGCGACAATTACCCTGGAAAGCGAACCCGGTATCGGTTCCACCTTCTCCCTGAATATACCCTTGAAAGCCTCGACCTCGGAGGCCGTCCTCGCCAAAGAAGCCGAGGATAACGCAGATTTCCCTCTCAACCGATTCCCGTCCATCCCCGCAAAACGAATTTTGATTGCGGAGGATAACACCACGAACCAGCGGGTCGTGCAGCAGTTGCTGGAGCGATTGGGCCATGCCTCCCGGGTTGCGGCCGACGGCCGTGAAGCGATCGATCTCCTGAAAAAGGAGCGTTTCGACGTGCTTCTCCTGGACATCCGGATGCCTGGAATTGACGGCTATGAAGTGGCCCGAGCGGTGCGTGAAGGCAAGTGTGGTTTGGAGGAGAGGTCCCTGCCGATTATCGCGGTGACTGCTCACGCCATGGCTGAGGATCGCGAGAAAACCCGGAAAGCCGGTATGGACGGCCACCTGACCAAACCATTCGACCTGGAGAAATTGGCCCAGGCCTTGGCCGAGGTCGTGTCCGTCGGCGACTCAGAATCAAAATCCGCATAACTCGATTGGCGGGAGTATTGGAAAAGAGTGAGTCAGCTGAATTGTGGATTTACTCGATTCCGTGGTGACAAGTTGGAATGAGGTCTGTCATGATCGCTTACTTCGATGTCAACTGATTCGGTCCAGTCAAACACTCCCCGCCACGTCGCGATCATCATGGATGGCAATGGACGGTGGGCGCGTAAGCGTCTTCTCCCTCGGATTGAGGGCCACCGCAAGGGAGTAAAAAATGTCAGGAATCTCTTGGAGGCGCTCAGCACTTCCCCGGTCCGTTATCTTACGCTTTTTGCTTTTAGCGTCGAAAATTGGCAGCGACCGAAAGAGGAAGTGGACGCCCTGATGGATCTCTTAAAACAGTTTCTGAAGAGGGAATCCCGCCTGCTTGTTCGCAATCGTATCCGCCTGGAAATCATCGGAGGCCGTGAGGAATTGCCCGAGGACGTTCGACAGGAGTTGGATCGCGTTCAGCGGGAGACGAGTGAGTTCGAGGATCACGTCCTCACACTGGCGTTGAATTATGGATCGCGGACGGAAGTCCTGGACGCAACCCGGCGCATCGCTCAGGACCTGGCCGACGGATCGCTCTCGGAACCACCAGCGACCTGGGAAGAGTATCGCCCTTACCTCTACACCGGCGACATGCCCGACCCCGACCTCATTATCCGCACCTCAGGGGAGTGGCGGGTGAGTAATTTTCTTCTCTTGCAGGGAGCCTACGCGGAACTCTACTTCTGCGACATTCCCTGGCCTGAATTTACGATCAACCATTTCAACGAAGCACTGGAATCCTACTCGCGCCGCGAGCGCCGATTTGGGCGGGTTTCCACCTCACCGGTTGAAGTGTAGTTCTACTCGATAACCTTCGAACACGATTCATTGTGAAACAGCGCACCATCACCACAATTGTCTTATGGGCCATCATAATAGGGATGCTTCTGATCTTCCGGGTTTACGGTGGATTGGCTCTGATCCTGATTCTCTCTGCCCTTGCCCAGTTCGAGACCTACGGCCTGCTCGCGCGGACCGGCGGTGAGCCTCGGACGATGGAGGGGGTAATCATCGGGAGCCTCTTTGTCATCGTGGTAGCGGTGTTCTCGCTCTGCGGAGTTCACGGGGCGGCCTATCCAGCGGCTCTCGGCATCTTTCTCCCCATCTTGGTGACAGTAGTGATGTTGCAAACACCGGTCCACCAACTGGCCCGCCGCCTGTTCCCCACCTTGACCGGGTTCCTCCTGGTTCCGGCCTGCTTGGCATTCTTTGCATTGCTATCGACCCTTCCCGGAGTAGAGCCGGCGCAAGGCTTGTTTCTTGCGGTGTGGGTCGTCGCTGTGGCCAAATTTTCGGATGTGGGAGCCCTGTTGATCGGCAGCCGTATCGGGCGTCACCCCATGGCACCCGCATACAGCCCGAAGAAGACCATCGAAGGCGCGATCGGAGGAGTGGCAACGTCGATGGTAGTCGCCTGTATCCTGCCGTTGATCTTTGGATCCCTCGCTCCAGAGGGGCTCTCCTTCATCCTTTGTCTGTTCCTCGGCGCTCTATTGGGAGCCGTAGCCATTGTCTCCGACCTGCTCGGTTCCGCCCTCAAGCGGATCGCGAAAGTGAAAGACAGCGGCAACCGCATTCCGGGAATTGGCGGTGGACTGGACCTAGTGGACAGCCTCCTCTTTACCGGACCTCTCGGGTACGCAGTATTGTCGATCGCTCTGTAGGAGGGGACTTTCCCCGTAGTTCCCAGCTCCTTACGTCGGTCGAAAGGCCGACTTATCGTTGGCCTTCATGTAGGCCTCATCCTGGTCAATTACGCCGTCATTGAGCAGCTTGCGAATCGAGGCATCGAGGGAGATCATTCCCTGATCACGGTTCTGATCGATCAAGTTCTTGATCGAGGAAAGGGAGTTCTGGCGGATCGAGTTCGGCAATGACTGGTGGTAAGTGAGAATCTCAAACGCCGGGACACGGCCACCTTCCTTTTTGCGGCAGAGGATTTGGGATACCACCCCGCGAAGCGATTCCGCGAGAAGAATGCGGATCTGGTCCTGTTCCTCAGCGGGAAACGCGTCGATGATCCGGTCGATCGTCTTTGCCGCACTATTTGTGTGAACGGTTGCGAAGACCAGCATCCCCATCGTGGCACAAGTGAGGGCCAACCGCATGGTTTCACAGTCGCGCAACTCACCAATGAGAATCACATCGGGGTCCGCACGCATCGCGCTCCGCAAACCCGACGAGTACGAGTGGGTGTGCTCAGTGACCTCGCGGTGGATGAACGTGCTGTTCTTGTCCGTGTGAGTGAACTCCACCGGATCCTCTAGAGTGATGATCTCCTTGCAGAAGTTCTCGTTAATGTGGTTCAGGGTGGCGGCCAGCGTAGTGGATTTACCGCTACCGGTCGGTCCGGTCACGAGGATCAAACCGCTGCGCTCCGATGCGAGGGTCTTGAGTGTCTGAGGCAAACCCAACGTGTCAATCGATTGGATATCCGTCGGGATCTGACGTAACACCGTGGCCGGGCCCCAGTGGTTTCGAAAGAGATTCGTCCGGAATCGTGCTTTCCCCGGAATCTCGTAGGCGATATCGACATCCTTTCCCGCGAGAAATTGTTCCCAACGATGAGGATGGATGAACTCCTTGAGCAGCCCCTCCATCAACTCCAGCGTGAACGGCTCGTAGTCAAGTTCCTGGATGCGGCCGCTGACGCGGATCTTTGGCGGTGCGCCGACGGATAGGTGAAGGTCGGATCCTCCGTTGGCGAGGGTTTCTTCGAGAAGTGTATCGATTTCAGCCATGGGTAGCAGTCGGTGATCGTAGAAGCGGTTTAGGCGAGGAGGTTCTTGTCCTTAATATGCAGAAGGGCGGTTTCGTGAGTGATCTGGCCCGAATTGTAGAGCTCGACGATGGATTCGTCCATCGTGCGCATCCCTTGCTTGCGGCCCGTTTGCATCGCACTGGCCAGACCGGTTTCCTTGCCCTCCCTCATGATGTTTGCGGTGGCGGGGGTGTTGACCATGAACTCGGTTGCGAGGACCACACCTCCGTCCGTGGAAGGGATCAAACGCTGACAGATGACACCGCGAAGCGAGTCCGACACCATCGTGCGGATCTGCTTTTGCTGGATCGGAGGGAAGACATCGATCAAGCGGTTCAGCGTCGTGGCCGAGTCGCGCGTGTGAAGCGTACCGATGACCAAGTGCCCGGTTTCGGCGGCGGTCACGGCCATCTCGATGGTTTCGAGATCGCGCATTTCCCCAACGACGATGATATCGGGGTCTTCCCGGAGGGAGGAGACGAGGGCCTGTTCGAAGGACTCGACATGATCGCCCACCTGACGCTGGGACACGATGGATTCCTTGGACCGTTGAATGACCTCAATCGGATCCTCAATCGTAATGATGTGGTCCTGCCGTTGCTCGTTCAACTCGTTCACGAGACTGGCCAGGGTGGTGGTCTTTCCGCAGCCCACTGGACCGGCGATCAGAATCATCCCATTGTGGTAGGAAAGGAGCTCCCGGATGCGCTGGGCATTGGGGAAGCCAAGCTCCTCGAGAGTCGCGACCTCGGGCCGCGGCATATGGTACACAGCGGAGATTCCGTATTCGTGACGCATTACATTCACCCGCAGACGTAGCTGGAAACCGGACTCCGTCTCGCGCAGATGGAGAGCGTAGTCGAGGTCCCACTTCTCCTTAAACTCTTCCCGTTGTTCGGGAGTGAGGAGAACGAGGTTCATGCGCTCTGCGAGCTCTGGGTCGAGCTGCTCTTCGGAGAGCATATGCATCTGGCGATGAATCCGGACCCGGGGCCGGGAGTGGGAAGTGACGTGGAGATCGCTGGCACCCTCGTTGAGGCATGCTTCGATCCAACCGGTCATGGCCTCCCGCAAGCCCTCATCGTCCAGCTTGGCCCAAGCGGCGAAGTCAGGGGCGGCGTCGTGAAAGACATTGGAGTCGGTACTGGGCAGAGCAGGTGGCTCCTCCTCGCCCGCCGCTCGTTCGGCAGCATTCCGGACTGCCCGCTTTAGAAAATCCGAATCCTCGATCCAGCCGGAGTTTTCCAGCATGGAGGAAAGCTCCTCGAGGCTGGTTTCGGCATTGATCCCGTGAAGGGCGCCATGAATCTGTTCGGGGGTGAGTATATTTTCCTCGGAACATTGATGAAGAAACCAGTGGAGATCTTTCCTCATAGGTAGGAATGGATGAAATTGGGTGGGTTAAAAGGCGGGATTGCGACTAGAGCTTTTTACTGTGGCGACCCTCGTAGCGAAGCTGACCGGGACCCGCTTTCAAGACCAGTACGGCTTTTCCTGTCGCTTGGATCTTTTCAAACTGGCGACCGACCGCGGCAAAAATATCTTGGGCCTCACCGAAAATTTGGGTGCTCATCCCATTTGTGGTGAAAGTGATGGCCTCCTCGTTTTCCAAATCATCGAGAAAGGTCAGGACGACCGACTCGTAGTCTTCTGAGAGGGGATAGAGGGATATTTCGACCGTTGCCTGCATCGAAGTTGACGGTTGGGTTAGATCTCATCCTTGTCAAAGCCAATGCTCATTCGATTCGCTTGATTTTGCGAGATTGACGAAAGCAGAAGAGAATCATGGGTTTTGTTTTACTTTCCAGGAGAGTTGAGGCATCTTGTTTCTCTTATGTTCGGTTTTATTCAAAATCTGGGGGCCATGGAGATCTTTTTGATTCTCCTCATCGTACTGTTGCTTTTCGGTGCAAAGCGCCTGCCGGAGCTCTCCCGTTCAATGGGTAAGTCCCTTCGCGAATTCAAGAAGGCGACCTCCGATGTGGAGGAAGATTTCAAGAACGCGATGAATGAAGAGCCGGCTGAGAAAAAGCCAAAAAAGGAGACTCCGAATCTGGTCGTTCCGACACCTCGCTCCGAAGTGAGTCCCACGAGTGAGCCCGTTCCGGTGGTTCAGTCGAATCCCGACGAAGAGTCTTCCGATTCCGAGAAGAAAGCCTAAGTCCCGCCTCTGGCGTAGACTCGGGAATCTCGGTCCTTTTGCGAGCACCTGCGGGTGGGCGGGTCTTTCAACGACTCCGGTGTGCCAGCATGCTGGTGTTTCGAGTTGGAAGGTTTGAAGGTAGGAAGGTTTTGAGTTTGTGGTCTCAAGTGGGGCATGGCTTCAGT
>CEOD01000196.1_pt1 | contig 14498 bp, 10 predicted proteins | sample 530341 | NCBI WGS metagenome assembly CEOD01 (sample SAMEA2619950, study PRJEB7988) | marine metagenome | isolation source: saline water (ENVO:00002010), including | reverse complement strand
AGCCGGTCGATCCAGCCCTTCCGGCGGGTAGCTTCCGCCTCCGAGCCCAGGATGATGTCGACCTGCGGCTTCGCCGAATTCTTGAGGCTCATCTCCGACGGTGAATCCGGAAGGGAGAGGTGCAGGAGATCGTTTCGGGAGAGGGGGAGTAAAATCTCGGCGGTGGCGGTCCCGTACAAAGTGCCGATGGGCGTCCCGCGATTGGCGAGGACATCGCCTCGGTCGACGAGGGCTTCGATAATCTGGCCGTCGAAGGGCGCCCGAATGCGGGACCGCTCCAAATTCTTTTCGGCGAGGGCGAGGGCGGCTTCGGCGGAGTCGACCCGGAGGCGGGCCTGCTCAAGTTGTGGTTCGCGGCGGGCGAGGGGAGAAGGATTGTCCACGCCGACCTCTTTGAGATCGCTGATCGCCTGTTCGGCATCGGCCTCAGCCTGAACGAGGGAGGTCTGGGCGGAGCGAAGATTTGCGAGCGACTCGGCCACGGCCGCCTCGTAGTCAGTCGGGTCGAGGGTGACGAGGATCTCGTCTTTCTGGACGAACCGCCCCGCCTCGAACTGATCGGAGATGGTCTCAACCTTTCCTCCCACCTCGGCGGCGAGGGTGGCCTGGAGTCTCGGCGATACCGTTCCCTGGGCTGCGACGGTGAGTGTGATCGGTGCGGATCGCGCAGTGACGTAGTCGACCGGGGTGGAAATCACTCCCTGGGGCCTGGATTCGGGACTCGGTTTCGAGGCGACCATCTTGAGCATGCTTGCGGTTGCGATGATCAGGACAAGAAGTGGGAGGACCACCTTTAGAAGAGTTTTCATGGATTCTGGGAAAGGGTCTGCTCAGGGTCGACTGGTGGCTCGAATCCTCCCCCGAGCGCAGCGTAGAGGTCGATGCGGTTCAGCAGGGCGGCGAGGCGAAGGTCGACTGCGAAATTATAGGCGTCGAAAGCGCGGTTCTGTAGCTCGAGGACATCGAGAAGGTCGATGAGGCCCCGCTCGTAGCGATCAAATCCGACGGTGGCGGCCTCCTGTGCGAGGCGGGCCGACTCTGCCGCACGTTTCGCCGCCTCCCGCAGGTAGGCGTCGCTGTCGAGGGCGTCCTCCACTTCCCGCAGCGCCGTGATCAGGGTCGACTCAAAGTTTGCAATCGAGGCCGCGAGGAGGGCTTCCCGGCGCTCGACTTCGGCCCGCAACCGACCGCCCTGAAAGAGGGGTTGGAGGAGACTGCCGGCGATGTTCCAAACTGAAAAATTGCTGTCGAGGAGGTCGGATAACTCGTCGCTCGCGGTTCCGTAGCTCCCCGATAGTGAGATGCTGGGGATCAAGCTCTTCTCGGCTTCGGAGACCCGGGAATCGGCGGCGGAAATTTCGAGACTGGCTGCGATGAGGTCGGGGCGGCGCGCGAGCATTTCAGAGGGGAGGAAGGCCGGGGGTGGGTCGAAGAGCTCGGGGAGTTCGTCCTTGGGCGAGAGAGTGCCGTCGGGGTAGGAGCCCGCGAGTGCTTGAACGAGCCGGATGGCGTTGCGTTTTTCGCGGGTTCGGGATTCGAGTTCGGCCTTGGCGCCTTCGACCTGCGAACGAGCGAGACTGAGCTCGAGGCTGCCGATTAAACCGCGGTTCACCCGATCTTTGGTGGCCCGAAGACTCCGCTCGGCCACCTCGAGGAGTTTCTCGGCAATCGATTGTTGGATGCTCAGGGCTTGGGCTTGGAACCAGGCCCGCGAGACCGAAGTGGTCAGCGCCAGTTGGGTGGCGGCGAATCGGGCGGCGGAAGCTTCTTGGTCAAATAGGGCGGCCTGGCGGGCATCGGCCAGACGACCCCAGAGGTCGACCTCCCACGATAGACTCATGCCGAGCTCGAAGCGGTTCGTGGTTTGGGTCTGGAGAGTGTCACTCGAGCCCGGAATATCGATCTGGCTGACGGATCGGCCGCGGCTGCCGGAGAATTGTCCCGAGACCTGCGGGTATTGTTCGGCCCCCACGATGCGGGTTGTCGCCATGGCCGCACGGAGCTGGGCCGCGGCTGATGCGACATCCGGATTGCTGCGCAGGGTCGATTCGATCAGGGCATTGAGTTCGGGTTCACCAAAATCGCGGACCCAGAGTCCTTGAATGTCGGTGGGGACCTCCGGTGTGCTTTCGGTGGCGAGCCCGGGGATTCGCCCGGACGCCGCTTCCTCTGCCAGCGGCCTTTGTTTCGATGCACATCCACCTGCCAGAATGACGACTACACAGAGAAAACTGGTGATATAGGTACGCATTCGGACAAAGTGAAGAATCGTAGTTTGCCGGTCGGAGATTGTCGAGCGCGAGCCGGATTTCTGGAAAGGAAATTGGGCCACGGGGTCAGCGAGGACAGGTTTATCCCAGGGGGCGCACCGAATTCGTCTCGTCAGGAGAGGGTTTTCGCTCCTAGAAGTGTAGTGAATGAGTGATCATAAACAGCATTTGGACACACGGGCCGTTCATGCGGGAGTATATATCGATGAAACCCACGGCTCGATCACTACGCCCATTTACCCTTCGTCAACCTTCTCGTTTCCGAAGCCGGGTGAAGCGCCGCATTTCAATTACGGGCGCTGCGACCATCCAACCCGCGAGGCGTTGCAACAGAATTTGGCGAGTCTCGAGGGTGGTCATCGGGCCTGGGCCTGCGTCAGTGGAATGGCGGCGATCCAATCCGTCCTGTTCATGCTGCGAGCCGGAGACCATGTGATCTGTGGGAGGGACGCCTATGCGGGTACCCTCCGTCTGTTTCTACGGATTCTGGACCGATACAACATCACTTTCTCCCTCGTCGCTATGGAGGATGAGGAGGCGGTTCGCTCGAGTATTCGTCCCGAAACCAAGATGATTTGGATCGAGACGCCGACCAACCCGATGATGCGGGTAGTGGATATCGCGGCGATGACTGCGATCGCAAAAGAGCACGACTTAATTTCGGTCGTGGACAATACCTTTCTCACACCCGTTTTCCAAAAACCGTTTGAACTGGGAGCGGACATCATCGTCCACTCGACGACCAAGTACCTGAACGGCCACAGCGATGTGGTCGGGGGCGCGATCATTTGCCGCGAGGAACAGTATGCCGAAGAGATCGAGTTTATCGTGGCTTCGGCGGGCCTGGGGCAGGGGCCGTTTGATGCGTGGCTGGTCTTGCGGGGGATCAAAACGCTCGGCACCCGTATGCGGGCCCACCAGGACAATGCCGTGCGGATCGCCGAGTTTCTGAGCGCGCGTCCGGAGGTGCGGCGAGTGAATTTTCCAGGGTTGCCGGACTTTCCGCAAAGCGAGGTGGTAGCCCGTCAACAATCGGGACCGGGAGGAATGCTTTCCTTTGAGCTCGAGACGAGCCAGGTCGATCCAATCCGGTTTGTGAAGGCCGTTCGCGTTTTTCAGCTGGCGGTGAGCCTCGGGGGAGTCGAGTCGCTGATCGAGCTGCCGTTTTCGATGAGCCACTATTCGATGGAGGAAGAGGAGAAGGTCTCCGCCGGGCTTACGCCTGAGTTGGTTCGTATGTCTCCGGGCATCGAGCATACCGATGATTTGATTGCCGACCTTGATCAGGCGTTCCATGCGGCGAAGCTGTGAGCGGAAATCGAGAAAAAGGCCGTGATTCTTCCGCCCGGGATGAGCGGTTTTCCGTAAACGAATATTTGGAGCGTATCCGTCCGTTGGCGGCTCGAGTCGGGTTCCAGATGGAAACTTTTGCCGCGATCGGACCCTACGGTCTACCGGTCCTGGTCCGGGGTGGAGATATGGAACCGCTGCTCTATCTCTCCACTGGGGTTCATGGTGATGAGCCGGCCGGTCCATTGGCGATTGAGAGAGCGCTGGCCGCAGACAGTTTTTCTTATGATTTCGGATGGGTGATCTTTCCGGTTCTGAATCCTACCGGCCTGGAGAAGGGAACCCGCGAGACCGAGAAGGGGATCGATCTGAATCGAGACTATCGATACCTGCGCGCGCCGGAGTCGAGGGCCCATCGAGAGCTTTTGGCGACGAGAAATTGGCAGTTTCACGCTGCTTTGGGGTTGCACGAGGATTGGGAGGCACGTGGCGGATATTTGTACGAGCACAACCGCGAGGCGCTTCCCAACCCATGCCAAGCTTTGCTCTCGGTTCTCGAAGAAAATGTGGGCATCGATGCCAGCGGGGAGATCGACGGCTGGCCGACAACCTCGCCGGGACTGATTCACCCCCCGAGCGACTCCGGTTTGAGAGATCATTGGCCCGAGCAAATTTACCTGCTGAAGTATCATACGCAGATGAGCTATACGGTGGAAACCCCGAGCGAGTTCGATTTGGAACGGCGGATCGCCGCCCACTCCGAGGCGATTCGAGTGTTTGGGGACGAGAGGGTTTGGATCGAAGATCGCAGGAAGAGTTAGGACTATTTTTGAGACGGGGGTAGAATAATGACCAGGGAAGAGAGCCATATTCAGAAGATCGCAATCACGGGTGGTACTGGATTGATCGGAGGTGCCGTGCGGGACTCGCTTCGCGAGGCGGGGCACGAGGTCGTGGTGATCAGTCGTTCGGGAGCCGACGGGACAGTGTATTGGAATCCCGAAGACAAAGAGTTTGATCCGTCTCCTCTGGAGGGTTTTGACGCGGTGATCCATCTGGCCGGGGAACCTATTGCCAAGAGGTGGACCGGAGAGGTCCGGGAGAAGATTTACTCCAGTCGGGTTCGCTCGACTCGGTTGTTGGTGGACGGGCTGGCTTCGTTGCAAGAGCCGCCAAAGGTCTTTCTCTCCGCTTCGGGGATCAATTTCTACCGTCCGACGGAGATGGGGGCGTCCTTGACTGAAGAGGAGGGGGAGGGTACCGATTTTCTGTCGCGCGTTTGCCTGCACTGGGAGGCTGAGGCCAAGCGTGCGGAAAAGTTTGCACCACGCGTTTGCTTCCTACGCACTTCGGCCGTTTTGGCCAAGGACGGAGGAGCGCTGGCCAAAATGCTTCCGATCTTCCGCAAAGGGGCGGGCGGCAGAATTGGATCCGGCGAGCAACCATTCCCTTGGGTAAGCCTGCGGGACTACGTCGGCATCTGTCATCACTTGCTGTTCAGTTCTTCCTACTCGGGGCCGGTCAATGTAGTCTCTCCCGGGGTCGTCTCCAATGAGGAATTTGTGAAGTCGCTCGGTGAGGCGCTGAATCGTCCGGCGGTGATTCCCGTTCCGCGGACGGCGATTCGTTTGGCGTTCGGTGAGATGGGAACTTCGATGTTGCTTGAGGGCGTGCACGCAGTCCCGGCCGTACTTCAGCGGGACGGGTTCGTCTTTCAAGACAGCAAAGTCGGTCCGGCGCTTGCGAAGATCACTGGGAAGGAGTAGATCTCTTCGGTGATCGTAGCTGGCAAAAAGGTTCTCGTCGTAGGCGCTGGAATTTCCGGATTGATGGTTGCCTCCGAGTTGCAGGAGGCAGGTGTTTGCGTCAAGGTCGTCGAAAAGGGGCGTGGCTTTGGCGGGCGCATGGCGACACGCCGGATGGCGGGTGCGAGGATCGATCACGGCGCCCAGTTTTTTACCGTTCGCTCCGAGCAGTTTCGCCAGCGGGTGATGGGATGGCTCGACCAAGGGATCGTTCATGAGTGGTTCCGGGCCGCTCCGTGGGATTCCGGGCCGGAGGAGTATCCACGGTATCGCGGGAACGCTGGAATGACCGATGTGGCCAAAGCTCTCGCTGCGCCTCTCGATGTGGAGCGTTCGGTCCGATTGGTCAACGCGTCCTGGTCCGGCGTAGGCTGGCGGGCGGAGTCCGATGGGGGGCGATCCTACGAGGCCGATGTATTGATTTTGACTCCTCCTGTGCCACAGTCGGTGGCCCTGCTCAGTGAGTCCGGGATCCAGCTTCCCGGTTCGGATTGGGTAGCTCTTTCCGAGATGGATTACGAGCCGTGCTTGACCGGGCTCTTCGTTCTTTCCGGCCCGAGTGGGATTCCGGCGCCCGGCGCGATGAAAGTGAAAGACGGCCCTGTCGTCTGGATGGGCGACAATACGCAGAAGGGCATCTCGCCGGATGTCTCGGCCGTGACCGTTCACTCCTCTCCCGAGTTTGCGCGGCAGTATTGGGATGCCGCGGATGACGAGCGGCTGCCAGTTCTTATCGAGGCGGCGAGTCGTCATCTTGATTCTGACGTTGTAGAGGCGTCTATTCATCGGTGGCGCTACAATGTGCCAACGCGCGTCTGGAGCTCTCCGTTCTACTGGAACGATTCTTTTGCGCTTGGTCTCGCCGGGGATTCATTTGGCGGGGCCCGGATCGAAGGGGCCGCGCTCTCCGGGTTGGCCTTGAGCCGATACCTTCTTTCCTCATAGGAATGGGGCCTCTACTTTTTCTGCCTCTCTTGTCGGGGTTCCTGTACGCATTGTCGTCGCTGTTCCTTAAGCGGGGATTTCAGGAGGGCGTCGGTTTTACGCGGGTTCTGTTTTTGTCGAACATTGCAATGGGGCTCCTGATCTCGGTGATGATCCCCTTTCAATCGGAGCCCATTCATTGGGAGTTGATCTACCTGCCGATGATCGCGGCGGTATTCTTTTTCCTGGGACAAACCTTCACTTTCGTCGCGATCCGAGTCGGAGATGTTTCGGTCGTGACCCCGACAATGGGAACGAAGGTCATTTTCGTAGCGATTTTGGCGAGTATTTTCTTTGGCTATGAGATGTCGCTGGTCGGTTGGCTCGCAGTGCTCCTTGCCGGGGTCGCCGTCTCGCTTCTCGGTTTGACCCGCGGTTCGGTCGGCGGGAGGAAAGCGGTCCTCGCCGCGATTGGTTGGGCTGCGCTCTCCGCATTGTTTTTCGCGACCTGTGATAATCTCGTTTCTGCCTGGTCTGCGAGATTTGGTCGGCCTGCGTTTGTGGTGGTCTTGTTTGGGACGGTCGCTCTTCTCTCCTTTCTCTTGATTCCGTTTTTCAGTGCGCCACTACGGATGGTAACCAGGAAGGCTTGGCCGTGGGTTCTCTGGGGGTGTACTCTTTTGGGGGTGCAGGCCTCTCTTCTCGCCATTGCGCTGACTTATGAGGACCCCACTGTCGCCAATACCCTGTATTCGAGCCGTGGTCTCTGGGCGGTGATCATGGTGTCGACGATTGGGGTCTGGTTTGGGAACCGGGAAGGGGAGCTTCCCCGTTGGATCCTGGTTGCCCGTTTGGGAGGGTCATTGCTCATTCTTCTCGCGATCTATCTGATGCTCTTTGTGGCTGGAGTTGAGTAGCTCCCTCTTCTAGAATCGAAGATTATGCGATTATTGCTCTTCATTGTCCTGGTTACACTTTTCGCAGTTGGGGTGGTGGGCTTTTACCATGTTCGGAAACCTCTACCTTCTGGAATAGAGTTTCGCGGGCCCGACCGCGTGCTCAATTCAAAGGATATCCAATTTTTTGCCGATGTTACTGCGTCGACGAAGGATGATCAGCCGTGGGTGCAGCAGGAAATTTTTGAGGAGGTCTTTCGGCGGATCCAGCAGGCCGATGGTTTTGTCGTCGCGGATTTCTTTCTCGTCAATGAGTTTGCGGGAGGCGTTCCGGACGGGGTGGAGGGGCCGTCACTTTCCCAACAATTGATCGATGCCTTGATCAGCGCTCGGAAGAAGCATCCCGAGATGCCGATTATTCTGATCACGGATCCGCTGAATACTCTCTATGGCGGACTCGAGCAGCCGCTTTTCGCACAGTTGGAAAGCAATGGGATCGAGGTGGTACTGACGGATCTGCGGAAGCTGCGGGATAGTAATCAGATCTTCTCTCCCGTCTGGCGTACATTTTTTCAGTGGTGGGGCGATCCTCAGGGGGAGATGCTGAAGAACCCGATTGGGGATGGCAGGATCGGGCTGTCGGCCTTTTTGGAATTGCTGAATTTTAAGGCAAATCATCGCAAGACTTTGATCACGGGAAATCTCTCAGGGGAGTTGTTTGGGCTAGTAACCTCAGGGAATCCACACAGTGCGAGTGCCATGCACAGCAATGTTGCTCTCGGTTTTACGGGACCGCTGGCGGCCGATCTTTTGCAGTCCGAGGCCGCGGTCTATGAGTTTTCGACGGGGCAAGAGTTTCCCCGTTTGATCCAAGAGTTCCTGGATCGTGATTACGAATCAGCTAGTGGGAATGACGCGACCCTTTCGGCGGTTGTTCTCACCGAAATGGCGATTAAGCGGGAGTTGATCGATCGGTTCGACCGGCTGGAGCGAGGGGATCGGGCAGATCTGGCCATCTTCTATTTTTCGGACATGGAGTTGCAGGATGCCTTGGAGAAAGCCATTGAGAGAGGGGCGCGGATTCGCCTGTTAATGGACCCAAACAAAGATGCTTTTGGCCGCGAGAAAAACGGCATTCCCAATCGGCAGGTTGCGGCGAGTTTGATAAAGAAAGGGGTCGAGGTGCGATGGTACCGTACCGCGGGGGAGCAGTTTCATACGAAAATGGCGTTCTTCGACTACGGGGAAGCGGTGGACTCGCTGATTCTGGGCTCCGCCAATTGGACGCGGCGCAACTTGGATAATCTCAATTTGGAAACCTCGGTGAGCGTGACGGGTCCGGCCAGGGATCCCCTCTTTGTCGATGTGAAGAATTACTTCACCTTTATTTGGACCAATGGTGCCGGGGATTGGCCCGCAGAAACTCCGAATGGGGTCGTCTCCAGCGTCCCCTACGATGAGTTTAAGGATGAGTCGGGCTTTCGAAAAATCCTCTACTGGATCATGGAGCGGACTGGCGCCAGCACGTTTTAGGTGATCAGAACGCGGCCCCTGAATACGCGAAAGGGCCGACTATCGGATGATTGTGGTGTCGAGGGCCTCTGGCGAGAGCGAGGGATAATCCAGGATATAGTGAAGCCCCCGACTTTCCTTTCGTTGGAGGGCGCACTGTACCATTAGATCGGCTACCTGAACCATGTTTCGCAGTTCGAGAAGCTTGGGCTCGACCCGGAAGTTCCAGTAGTAGTCGTTGATCTCGCGGGAGAGGAGCTGGATTCGCGCCCGCGCTCGTTCGAGGCGTTTTGTGGTTCGAACAATTCCAACGTAGTCCCAGAGCGTGCGTTTGAGCTCACTCCAGTTGTGGAAGAGGATGACCCGCTCGTCCGAGTTGCTGACGTTGCCATCGACCCAGGGGGGGAGGCTGTCGATCTCCCCAGGGTACTCGGTGAGGAATTGATCGACCGATTCTACCCCGCGATGAGCGAGGACCAGAGCCTCGAGGAGGGAGTTGCTCGCGAGGCGGTTCGCGCCGTGAAGTCCTGTGCAGGCCACTTCGCCACAGGCGTAGAGCCCCTTCAATGAGGTCTCGGCGGAGAGATTGGTCGCTACCCCGCCACAGAGGTAGTGGGCTGCGGGAACCACGGGAATCAGGTCCTTTTCGATGTGGATGCCGTTGTCGCGGCAGTGGGCGTAGATCGTGGGAAACCGTTCTTCGAGCTCCTTTTTGGACATCGAGGTGATATCGAGAAAGACGTGTTCCGCTCCCGACCGTTTCATTTCGGAATCGATGGCCCGGGCTACGATGTCGCGCGGGGCGAGATCCTTGCGCGGATGATACCGCTCCATGAATGGCTCGCCCTCGCTGTTGCGCAGGATCGCTCCCTCTCCGCGGACGGCTTCGCTGATCAGGAAACGCTTTCCATCCTGAGAAAAGAAGGCGGTGGGGTGGAATTGAACGAACTCGAGATTGCGAATCTCTGCTCCAGCGCGATACGCCATCGCCACTCCGTCGCCAGTAGCGATATCGGGATTGGTAGTAAACTGATAGACCTGCCCAACCCCTCCAGTAGCGAGAAGGACCGAGGAGGTGCGGAGGGCGAAGACCGTGTGGTCTACTTCGTTGAAGCAATAGATGCCAGCTACGCGGTTCTCATCGTCGGTCCCCGTGTAGCCAAACTTCTTCAACTTGCGGGTGGTGATCAGGTCGATCGCCATGCAGTGCTCGCGGACCTCAATGAGCGGACTTTCGTTTATCCCATGCAGGAGCGCTTGTTCAATCGCCCGTCCGGTTACGTCCTTCACATGAAGGATCCGTCGCTTCGAGTGACCACCTTCCTTCCCGAGGGATACCCGGCCGTCTTCCAACTGGGAAAATTCGACCCCCATTTGGATCATCTCTTTGATCCGCTCCGGGCCATCCTGAACGATCTGGCGTACAACCGCCGAGTTGCACAGGCCGTCTCCCGCATCGAGGGTGTCCTTTACATGGGACTCGAAGTCATCCGAGCTGGAGGTCACGCAGGCGATGCCGCCTTGCGCGTAGTTCGTGTTCGATTCGGCTCGGTTCTTCTTGGTGACGATGCAAACCGTCCGTCCGCGCGAGGCGAGACCCAGGGCAAAACTCAATCCGGCGATTCCGCTGCCTACGACAACGGCGTCAAAATCATAAGTTTTCAATTGTAGAAAAAATCGGGAGGTAGGTCCGGGGGTTACAGTTCGATGTTGTCGATCAATCGGACTTGATCGAGCCAGCAGGCAACCGCGATCAGGCACTCGCCGGGGACGATCTCCTTCACTGGTTGCATCAGGTTCTTATCGACGATTGCGGCGTAGATGATTCGCAGTCGCCGGCTCTGGGAGAGGGTGTGGGTGACCTCCGCGATCGCGCGATCCACGCTTCGGACTCCGTTGTCCGACAGGGTCTTGCCTTCCATGAGCGCTTTGTAGATCAGTCCGGCGTCTTTGCGTTGTTCCTGGGTGAGGTACTGGTTGCGGGAGCTCTTTGCCAGGCCGTCTTCCTCGCGAATGGTCGGGGAGATCGCGAGTTCGATCGGCATGTGCAAGTCGTTGATCATCTTGCGAAGGACCGCACACTGCTGCGCATCTTTCTGGCCAAAGACGGCGACGTCGGGTCGCACGATATTGAAAAGTTGGGTGCAGATGGTGGTCACCCCGCGGAAGTGGTTCGGCCGGGAGACTCCGCAGAGGCCCTTGCTCACCAATTCTTCTTCGACATACGTTGAGTACGAGGAGGGATAGACGTCTTCGTTCTCGGGAAGGAACAGGATGTCCACGCCGTTTTCCTCGCAAAGTGCCTGGTCCGCCTCGAGATTTCGCGGATATTCCGTAAAATCCTCACTCGGGGCAAACTGGGTCGGATTCACATAGATCGAGACTACCGTGAGGTCGGCCTTGTCGAGCGATGTTTTGATTAGACTCGCATGCCCCTCGTGGAGAGCGCCCATCGTCGGCACCAAACCGATCAATCGACCTTTACTCCGATTCGAAATCGAAGTGGACTGCATTTCGTTGATGGACCGGATGACCTGCATAAGTCCTTGAGAGAAAGGGCATCTTCGCCGTTTTTTCAAACAAAACCGTTCAAATGACCTCGGTTCCCTCGCATATTCCAATCGAATCGAGCCCAATCGAACCGCCTCCGCTTCCTCTTTTCTCCACTTTCTCCCCCCGGTTTTAGCCGGATGCTACTTTGTCAGGTCAAAAATAGATGACATGGGAAGGGCCAGGGAAGGGTCGTGGGGGGATCACGCAGGGGAGGAGAAGGTAAAATTGTCGCCAACAAATATTGATTGATCACATTAGCTACTTGCTTCGCGTCGATTCATCCTAAAAAAAGGGGAACTATGGAAGAGTCCTTCATACAGTCACAATTTTCCGAGCGCATCGGTGGAGATAGCTTTGGCAAGGATACTGCCATTTATAAGTTCGAGAAGATCAAACGGGCGAAGCGGGCCGCGATGAAGGAGCACCCGAAGATGGCTTTGATCGACATGGGAGTCGGCGAGCCGGACCAGATGGCTTATCCTGAGGTGGTTCAGACACTGCAGCGTGAGGCTGCGCTACCTGAGAATCGCGGTTATGCCGACAATGGTTCCAGCTCTTTTTTGAGTGTTGCCGCTCATTACATGGAAGAGGTCTTCGGGGTGTCCGGTATCGATCCGGAGACTGAGGTCCTCCACTCGATCGGTTCGAAGACGGCACTCTCGATGTTGCCCGCGTGCTTTATCAATCCGGGCGATGTCGTGCTGATGACTACCCCGGGCTATCCCGTTTTGGGCACTCATGCCGAGTACTATGGCGGTGAGGTCTACAAAATGCCTTTGCGGGAGGAAAGTGGTTTTCTCCCGGATCTGAACGCCATCCCAGCCGATATTTTGAAGCGGGCCAAGATGATGGTCTTGAACTACCCGAACAATCCAACCGGGGCTTCGGCGACAAAAGAGTTTTTTGAGCAGGTTGTAGAGTTCGCGAAGAAGAATGAGATCATTGTGATCCAGGACGCGGCGTACTCTGCGTTGATTTTTGAAGGCGAGCCGCTTTCGATCCTCCAGGTTCCCGGCGGAAAGGATGTAGCGATAGAGCTGCACTCTCTCTCGAAGGGTTTCAACATGACTGGATGGCGGATCGGCTTCGTTGTGGGGAATCCTTTGATTGTTGCCGCTTACGGCCATGTGAAGGACAACTCGGACTCCGGTCAGTTCCTTGCCATTCAGAAGGCAGGAGAAGCCGCTCTCTCTCGTCCTTGGATCACCGAAGAAATTTCGGCGAAGTACTCACGCCGGATGGACAATCTGGTCGAGGCTCTCCGTTCTTCCGGATTCAATGCGAAGAAGCCTGCGGGCAGTTTTTTCCTCTATGTGAAGGCCCCGAAATCCGCGAAAACTGAGGCGGGTGAAGAGATCACTTTTTCCACGGGGGAAGATTTCAGCCAATGGCTCATCCGCAACGAGTTGGTCAGCACGGTTCCTTGGGATGAGGTTGGGGCCTACGTTCGTTTCTCTGTGACTTTTGAAGCGCACGGAGAGGAGAACGAGCGGAGGGTCATTGATGAGATCCGTAATCGACTCTCGAAATACTCCTTTAGCTTCTAATCGTTTTCGTTCCCGAACCGGGGGCATCAAAAAAGTCGCAGGACCTGAGTTCTGCGACTTTTTTTGTGGAAAATTTCCGTCGGGATCTCCGCCAGAAAGGAATTGGGCTATCCGTGGCCTTCGGTTGATCCACGAGGGACCCGAAGGAGGATGACCTCAGGATACCTTCGTATCGGAGTCGTCTCCCGAATCGATTTCTTCGTCGACGAAGAGTTCTTGGCCGGGTTCATCGTCCTGCTCTTCACTCTCGTCCTCTTCGAGCACATCGACGAACTGGGCGCGAATGCTGTCCAACTTTTTGCTCAGGGACTCAAACTGGGTCCGGAGGCGGTTGGTGTTCTTCTCGATGACTTCGTGCTGGCGTTGGGCACGACGAGCTGACTCGAGTTCCTCCAATGCGTCGTCGCGATGGCCGTCCAGAATTTCTTCCAGCATGGATTGGAAACGACTCACGTAGGACTTGAGGTACTCGAGCCCTGCCTGGCGGGGCTGGTCGACCATGGTGAGAATGAGGTGGTCCTTCAAGTAGTCGGAGATGAATTGCCGGGCGTCCGCGCCGAGGCGCTTCTCCTTTTGATCAGGAGTGACTGGCTTTGAGGGAGTCTCGAGGTTACCGAAAAGAGCTTTGCGCACGCGCTTGTTGCTGCGCAGGAACAGGTAGTCGAGGAAGACCCGTGTGGTGGGAATGCTCTCTGGAGGAATTTTGACGGAATCCATGGGAGCCGAGGCCGGGGTCTCTGCGGTTTCCATTTCGCTGAGGAGCTTGTCGTTGAGGTCGATCTTCAGTGACATCAGCGCGCTGATCTCGTCGGGCGAAAATTTCGCGCCTGCGTTGGGTTCAGCCAAGAGGGAACGCATGCGCTGGCGGCTTTCTTCCATCATCGTAGAAGATTCTCGCTCGAGCAGTGGTTCGAGGCGGTCTTTCTCGAGTTGGAGGAGGCTTTCCTCGGACTCGAACCAGGCGTCGATGACGTCGGAGACGCGGGAGGTCAGGCGCTTGACGTAGCGCTCGGAGTCAGTTTTTAGGACTTGCTCGTGATCGGTGATGGCATCCGCAAACGACTCGTTCCAATCGATCTCACGCAAGATGTCGACCGATGCAACTTTTTGATTCGCGCTATTGAGGCGGCTCTCAACGTTGTTCTTCAGGGTGCGGAATTGATCGACTGCGCGGGCCCCAAGATGGGTTTCGAGCCCACCTTGCATCCGGTCCACCCGGCGGAAGGTATCCGTCTTAAATTCCCGAACGTATCCGCTTCCGTTGAGATATTCCTCCAGGTCGTCGTTCAACGCTTGGAAGCGTTCGTGGCCGGTGCCCCCGTCCAATTCCTCCGGCGAGAGTTGCCCTTTGCCGAGGATCTTTTGCGCGGAGTGGAGGAGGTCGATCGGGTAGACGTGGAGTCTCCCTTCCTCAAAGGCGTGACGGATCGTGGTGTTGATGGCCAGCGATCGGAAGGCGTTGATGATTTGGTCCGGATCGGTACTCTCGAGGCTGGGGCGCAGGCGCCCGTCGGGTTCGAGATCTTTCTTGGAGTGGTCGGTGTTGACGACCAGGAAGATGCGGCTGAAATTCGAGAGGAGGTCGTTGAACTCGTCGAATACCGGCTCGAGGAAGAGGTTATCGGCCTTAACGACAAACAGGGCACAGGCTGCGCGGTCGCGGAAATCACGGGTCATCCGGTCGTAGCCGAATTTCATCTT